>Ga0307515_10006647_pt1 | contig 23047 bp, 10 predicted proteins | sample 17_EM_MG_FD_194513 | JGI IMG/M metagenome (GOLD analysis project Ga0307515, IMG submission 194513) | Populus trichocarpa ectomycorrhiza microbial communities from riparian zone in the Pacific Northwest, United States - 17_EM | ecosystem: Host-associated > Plants > Roots > Unclassified | place... | reverse complement strand
GAGTGATGAATTTTTCAATTTTTCAATGAGTGGAAGAGGGTGAGGTATGCCCCACCATTAGATCCTTGATGGGACGTAACTTGCTTCTATGATGAATCATTGACCTGAAGATGGGGACTGTAGCTATAAAACTGATGGGGATTATTTTCCATTATTCTATTTTCCATGGGATGTGAATAATAATGATCTATATTTTTTAAGGCGTTGTGTGTGATACGGTTTCTACATGTTTTTTAAAAATATTAAACTAGTATTTTTTATGATTTTTGTGTATTGATATTAAATATAAAAAAAATTTAATTTTTTTATATATATTTTCAAATAAAAAATTATAAATACTATGTACTATAATTACAAACACCCTTTTAATTCGAAAACATACTCCAACCATGTTGTAAAATTTGGATTGGTAAAAATAAATGGAAGAAGAAAATAATACAGTTGACTTAGTTCAAGACTCCAGTTATGGTCAAAACTCAAATCTATATTATTTTGAATTTTTTTTTAAAAAATAAAGTGTTGTTAGGAAGACTTGTCACCCGCGTAATCCACCCGTGCCTGTACATCTTGTCTGAAAAGTTTGAATTCCAGTTTTGATGTCGGAATTTTATAATCTTATTTATTAAGATATTTTAAACTTCGATTTTTAACTAGATATATAAGTACATAAATCGGAAAAATTGGATTGTTTGAAATCTACTTGCCCATAATTATCTTTAAAATGGATAATCAATATTCAAGTAAAAAATTAACGAAATTAAACCAGCTCAAAACTAGTTGTTTTTTTGAGTTAGGTTGATGCGATTTATCCTTCTTTTTTTTTTTTAAGCATTGAGATACAAGGAGCCTTTTAAAAATATTTTTTATTTAAAAAATATATTAAAATATTTTTTTAAAGATAGCCTTTTTATTATTTATGACACCAACTTGTCTCTCTGACCAACCTCATTCATTCAAGCACACAAGAAACAGATCTATCAATTAACTATAATGAAAATAAAGTAATTCATAATTGAACATAAGATATCATATTTTATTGCCACCAAAGTGCTTGAACACGTTTCATTAATTTTTTAATCGAGTGTCTCAACTTTTTTTATTTTTTAATAGAGAATCTCAACTATCAATTTTGGATGAGTCTACACCATTGATTATGCGTTACTTTGCAATAATTAGTATAATATATGTGAAAAATGTAGAATGCTGATTATATTATAGGAGCCAAAATCTGCTCCGTATCCACAATTACGTGAAAAAAAATCCTTCAGCACCAATCACCATCTATTTTCAATTTTTTTTTATAGGGTACTGGACTCTCAAGCTTTGAATACAACTACATGTTATAAATACAATACTTACTTTTGTTTTTTTAATTAACGTAGGTGATCGGGCTAATTTTTATGCATCCCGACTAATCTCACGGGTCATAAAGTTAATGACCATGTAAGCCTGCAGTGGCATTGAGGTTTGTGAGACTCGAACTGGTGATATCTAGAGAGCAAATTTAGAGCCTCACCAGTTGAATTACACTCCTCATAATTAAATACAAGACTTACTTGATTAGTAATCACGTTACGCTATGGTTACGCTATGGATCTGTATTATTTTTTTAATAAAATATTTAAAATTTACAAGTAAGTTTTTTTTAATAAAACAATTCCACAACTCAAGTTATAATCCTAACTAACAAAATAAATTGGCTTTATTTGAATCTCATTAAAAAAAATAATGATAGCAAATAAGAATATATATATATATATATATATATATATATATATGATAACATTAGAAAAAACTCATATCCTCAAGCAAAATGAAGATTCATTTACTTGGTTATTTTTAATAAATTTATTCATTAAAATTATTTTACAATAGTGATTGACACACATAAAATTTATTAAGTAAAATAAAAAAAATACCATGCAAGACTGCATATATTAAATATATCATAAAAAATAAATATTTAATCTATATAAAATATATTAAAAATACAACTAAATTATACTAACCTCTTAAAAAATTAAATATTTTAATATATAAGAAAGGTCCCGTGGGAGGGCCTATAGGATTAGGCCCACGTGCGTGGTTTTTTTTTTAAAAAAAAATCAACGGGGTGGACGATCCTGTTTTCTGACAAAAAAATAGACAACGTGTTATCTGTTTTAGAAGATGATACGTTATATATAATTTTCTAGATTCTAGCCGTCATAGTTGCTGAAAAGCAGGGTTCTCGTTTTTTCCACCTAATAACCTATTTTAACCATTTTTTTTACGACATGGGAAACACTATTAGAGCATTGTTAAACCAATCAATGACCCAAAAAACACAAAAAATCACTCAAAAACCCATAATCAACCAAGGATAAAAAATCTTTATGAGCTCAAATTTGTTTTTTTAAGTGCTTTCAATGTAAAAAAAAAAAACACATAATTTTAACTTCTCTTATCATGTGAAATTATTTGACACAAAAATCGACAGTTTTAGTGACCGAAAACATCTACAACGAGTACTTTTTCTCTCTACACTAGAATTCAATGACTCCCTTTCTCTCTCCCGCCATAAAAGAACTCAAAAAAAAAAAATAGTATCAAAATTAAAATTTTAAAAATTAAAAGAATCAATTACCTCATATCTAAAAATAAAAAGGGATTACAATGAACTTTCCAAACAAATTTCAAAATTGCTATCTATTTTACCGGCTATTTTACTTAAGTTTTCTATCTTTTAATTCATCATTCTCAAAAAAAAAAATGATATTGGTTGTAAATTTGGGTTAAAAAAAAGCTTAGTTATGTACAATACTAAACAAATTATATTTAGATAATGTTTGTAATTATGACAGTAATTGTTTTTCAAAATATTTTTTATAAAAATATATGAAAATAATATTTATTTTTATATTTTTTAAAATTTATTTTTAATATCATATTATATTTAAATGATTTAAAATTATAAAAAAATTAATTTAAAATAAAAAAACTTCAATAAATCTAATTTTTTTTTAAAACAAAAACAAACTCACTACTAGTGTTCCCGTGGGAGAACAATCAATTTGAACCAAGAAATGAATTCCCAATTCCCACGTTATCCATGCACAGTAAACCAGAAACAATGAAAAACCCAAAATTTCTCTTGCTGGACACCAGTATCCCCTTAGTACCCACAGTTAAAAGAGTCAAAAGCCAAAATCACAACACTTTTCCCCAACAAGTGTGAAAAAGAGCCTTGCTTTCTCATTATTCCATGGCTCCTTTCACTTCCACAGCACTGTAAACAGCTCATCTTTTTTACTGTTTAGCTGATGAAATGATAATTTTGTCAGAAATCTTACATCCATACAAGGAAAACGTAAAGCAGACCAAATCCCAACAATAATGATACAAAATTTCAATGTGTCAGTCATTTTTAACCTCTTGTGGTATTTCTTCTTCATCAGCTTTACTTGGATTTCTACCTTACCACAGCACTCTCCAACTTCATGAACTTCTCATTCTAGAGCCGTGAAAATGGTGAAAATGAAAAGGGTATTGTAATATGGTCCAATGGGGTTTTTCTTTTTGCTGTTTTGCCTTGAAAATCTGAACTACCAGTCCAATTCTCTCCTACTGTTCTCTTCTTCCTCTACCATGTAGCATCTCTCTCTCTCTCTCTATCGCTCTTTGAGTTAAGAGGTAAGACATTCTCTTCCTGGACCTCACATTTCATGAACTTAGTGAGTGTCTTGTTTCTGCAATCTCAAGTTCAAGAACCTGGCTCTCTAACTTCTGGAACCACAATTCTTTTCTGTGTCCACCAAAGAAGGAAGTACTTTTACTTAGGAGAACAGAGTTTGTCTTGCAATTTCTTCACTCTTCCTGCCTGCCTACTCTTCTTTGTGGAGAATTCCAGTCCAAGAACTGAACTTTCATCACCGTGTCTCTCAGCAATGCCGTCAAGGTGAACGATTTCATGTCCCCTCTTTCTTTTTCGTTGGCCCCCTTGTAGCACTTCATTTCCTTCTTCAACTTACTGTATTTCTGGTTTTAGAGAGGCAAAGACATTAAGTTTAGAGAGAGACAACTTTGTGGGTGTCTGAAGTGTATGTCTTTACTTCCTGTTATATTACCTTCTAAAACATACATTAATGGCCAATACTAGTTCTAGTCTTACAGTAAATACTCTCTTATTCCTTCTCGTCCTTCTGTTCACCACCACGACCTCCACCACTCATCAACGTCACCTCCTCCACCAACCCTTTTTCCCATCTACCACCGCCATTCCACCGACACAACCTCCCTCTTTGTCTCCTCAAACCCAACCCAAATACCCCTTCACTTCCACCCCAAACAAAAACAACAATCTACAAAAGCCCTTTTTCCCTGCCCTCCCTTCACCTCCACCACCTCCTCCCACTTCCACACTTGCTACTTTCCCTGCCAACATCTCCTCCCTCCTCCTCCCTCACCGCTCCTCCTCTCCTCACCACAACCTCATTATCTCCATCTCCATCTCCCTTTCCCTCCTTTTCGCTGCCCTTTTAGCTTTACTTTCAGCCTTTTTCATCTATTCTCGCAGGAGAACCCAGCCTTTTAGTCCTCAAAAGGGTTCAAGATCAGAAAGTCTCCGCCTTTACCCCCAAAACACTATCCCATCTGATGGTTCTCCAAAGATTCCAAAGCTCCCACACCGTCCTGGTGTCGTAAGCACAAGCTCAGAGTTTCTTTACCTGGGCACATTAGTGAACTCTCAAGCTGGCATCGATGATCAAGACAAGCCAACTTCAACCAGCAATGCTGTTCTTAAAACTGGTGTTTCATCATCATCTTCTTCACATTATCAAAAACTTGGGTCACCTGAGCTGAGGCCATTGCCACCATTGCCTAGACATAATTACACACCAACTTATAGAAGTGGTGAAGTTCTTGTTAGTTCAAGTAAAGAAGATGAAGTTGATAGTGATACCGAGGAGGAAGAGTTCTTTTCGCCAAGAGGGTCTTCTGGGAGGAAAGAGGCTAATCATGAGAGTCTGGTTCGTGTTGATTCAAGTTCTAGAAGAGTGATTCAAGGTATTCAAGGAGAGATTTTTGGGTCTAGAAGTTTTAATTCAAGGACTGCTTCGTATCCATTATCAAATTCTTTTTGTCCATCAAAATCTGTTTCCAGCAGTGTGTCTCCAGTGTCTAATTCTAGCCATAGAAGTGGAAAATCTCAGTCTACTGATACGATTATTAGTTTTCCTGCTCCAGTTCAGTCCATTAAGCAATCCTCGCCGTCCATTTCTCCATCATCATCTGGGAGAAATTCAGGGGAGACGCTGAATTCTCAGGAGCGAAATTCGGGTTTTTCAGGACAGAATGAGCAGGTTCCAGTGAGTGTTGGTAAACAATTTGTTCCACCAAAACTGCCGCCGCCTCCACCTCCACCTCCACCATCGCGATTTTGGGAGATGCCAGTGGGGTTTAGGATGGCTCAGGAAGTGAATTTGGGGATTCCAGGGCCACCAGTTCTTGTTATGCCTGCAAAGCCTGTTTTGGTTCAAGATCATGCAATGCCAGTTATGGCCAATGAGCAAATGCAAAGCAATGGTAGCGTTGAGAGGAATGAGGAGAGCATGAAGCCGAAGTTGAAGCCTTTACATTGGGATAAAGTTAGAGCAAGCTCTGACCGGGCTATGGTGTGGGATCAGATAAAATCTAGCTCTTTTCAGTGAGATACTAAAACCCCTTTTTCAGCTTTTTGTGTGTTTTTGAATTTTGTTCGATAGTTTCTTGATTTGTCAAGAAGATATTGTCTTATTTCATCGGTTGAGTTGAAATGGTTTTGTAAGTTTGTAGAATGTGGTTTTGATTTCAGGTTAAATGAGGAAATGATTGAGACACTTTTTGTGGTAAACAATCCCAATTTTAATGTGAAAGATCACAATGGAAGGCGCCAATCCCTTCCTTTGCTGAACCAGGAGAATAGAGTGCTTGATCCAAAGAAGTCCCAGAATATTGCAATATTGTTGAGGGCTCTTAATGTGACCATTGAAGAAGTCTGTGATGCCCTTTTAGAAGGTGAAATCAGAAATATAGAGAAGCCTTTTTTGGATTGTTTGAAATTATCCCTTCAATGCATTGCAAATTTATTAATGCATGTGCTGCCTGTAGTATTGGAGTCAGTCTTACTGTTAAATGCCTGCTTTATTACCGTAAACAATGTTTGCTTCCTATAGTTTCCCTCCAGGTTGGCTTGAAATTGCTACCCATGCCAAATGTTCAAAATATCTAGGCTTGAAGTTGGCACATATTAAGGGTTCTTTTGACTTCGTAATGTGATGATGTGCCACATTTCTTTGACCAGCAACAGCGACAAAACCTTTGGCAGTGGTGGTACTCTTTCGAGAAAGAGTCTTAAATTAAGGAGGTGGAGGGATGCTTTTTAGACAAAAGCTTTTTGCCTGCCACAAGGCAATTCAAAATGCTGAATTCTTTTAATTAAGTGACTTTGTGTTATTGGTTGGTTAATTAATTATAATTCTATTTGGTCCCTTCTTTGTAATTTGCATTAGCAAAAGTTGAGAAAATAATAGTCTCTCTTTATATAACATGGAAATGTTAGTGCAAATGTAAACCTTTGCTCATAGAGGGATCTTATTTTTCCCATGACAACGTTTTCCTTGTTAGGCCAAACGGTCAATCTTTGTCTACTTAGATAATGTCTCCCTCTGCTACTGGAAGAACACTAATAACAATGAGGAGTGTGTGTTTTTGTGTGCGCATCATTGGTGAGAAAGAGCAATGCAGTTGCTAAACCTTTCGCTGGTGTGAACAGGAAATTTAGATACTCTGGGGACAGAGCTTCTTGAAAGCTTATTAAGGATGGCTCCGACTAAAGAAGAAGAATACAAATTAAAAGACTTCAAGGATGAATCACCATTCAAGCTAGGCCCTGCTGAGAAATTCCTCAAGGAAGTGCTTGATGTTCCTTTTGCATTTAAGAGGGTTGATGCAATGCTTTATATTACTAATTTTGATTCAGAAGTTGAGTACCTGAAGAGGTCTTTTGAAACACTGGAGGTAATTCTTCATTTGGCTTGTGGATTTTATTTTCTTCATATATATCATATGTGGTAATGTAGCTGATATTGAAAAGCAGGTATACTGTTCTGTTTCATGCTTTTTATGGACCTTCTTATTTCTTACTTTTGTCAATATAAATTTCATTTTTAGTGGTGATCAAAAGGGCTGCATCACTCTTGATCTGCCAAAAATCAAGATGAACCCTCAAAAATTAGAAATGTTTTGATGCATTTTAGTCACTCTTATCTCTCTCTTTCTCATTTTTATAGCCATTTGCCGTGAGTTTTTCATATCAGTTCCGTGTAGAATCTGTCCCTTCCCTTCTGCCTTGATCACGAATTGGATGTTTGTGATTGTGCTGCTGCGTGATGTTTGTACCTCATCCTGTGATGGTTATTGCAGTTCGAACCATAGGACTGACATCATGTTCTTAGGCGCCACTGGGAATTGCGTTTGAAACAGTGTTTGTGATTGTTTTTGCTTAAAATTATTTTTTTCATGTTTTTGGATCGCTTTGATGTCAAAAATGATTTTTTAAAAATAAGAAAATATTATTTTGATGCATATTTGAACGAAAAGTACTTTGAAAAACAACTACTATTATACTCCTAAACACCCTTTTAGTCTTTGATATTTCATGCCCTGAAGTTCAAGTAGCTTTTGGAATACATTCTTGAATGTACGACTAAATGAACTTAACCTCTGACTAAATGAACTTAACCTCTGCATAGAACACCTTGGAAGAAAGTGGATGTGAGGTCTGTAACTTGCATGGTAGCGTGTATTTCACGTTTACCAAGTGACCTGAACTCAATCTCGATAACTTCTTAAGTGGGCACGACTTTCTAAAGGCAGCAACATTGCCAGCCACCTGGGCAGGTAAACTTTCTTGATGTCATTCCAGAGGGTTGTGACTTCCTTCACCGAGATCCTTGGGGATGGAGTGCTACCTCTAATGCATAATCCAGCAAAATAGTTTCATTTGGGAGAAATTTATAACACATTAACAATATATGCCAACATGACCCAGTTTTCTCTCAAATACTGTACCATCATTTATCATTTCCTATTGCTGCAATCTTCCAGCTGCTGCTCATATTTCTTCCTTATTCTACAGGCAGCTTGCGAAGAATTGAGGAACAGCAGAATGTTCTTGAAACTTCTGGAAGCAGTTCTCAAGACTGGGAACCGTATGAATGTTGGCACCAATCGTGGCGATGCACATGCCTTCAAGCTTGACACGCTTCTTAAGCTTGTTGATATTAAAGGCACTGATGGGAAAACCACTCTCTTGCATTTTGTTGTACAGGAAATCATCAGATTGGAAGGCTCTCGTCTTTCTGGTACAAACCAGAATCAAACAACCGAGAAAACTCAACAATCTGCATTCCAGGATGAAGTTGAATTTAGGAAGCTTGGTCTGCAAGTAGTTTCAGGTTTGGGTGGAGAGCTTACGAATGTAAAGAAAGCTGCTGCAATGGATTCGGATGTGCTTAGCAGTGAAGTTGCAAAACTTGCAACTGGAATTACGAAAATTACCGAAGTTCTGAAATTAAATGAAGAAATTGCATTGAAGGAGAGTAGCTGGAGGTTCTCAGAGTCAATGAATGGGTTCATGAAGAAGGCAGAAGAAGAAATTGTAATGCTTCAAGCACAAGAAAAGGCTGCCCTCTCTCTGGTGAAGGAAATAACTGAGTATTTCCATGGGAACTCAGCCAAGGAAGAAGCTCGCCCTTTCCGGATTTTTATGGTGGTGAGGGATTTTCTATCCATTCTTGATCATGTATGCAAAGAAGTCGGAAAGATCAATGAGAGGACCATATGCAGTTCAGCCCGTCCTATGCCTTCAAATCCAACACTTCCACCAGTTTTTCCAGGTCTCATTGGAAGGCATCATTATGGTTCCTCTGATGATGAAAGTTCATCTTCATCGTCATTAGAACACTCCATGTGATTCTGCTGAATCTCTCACTGGAATGCTTAATGGAAATTGGTGGTGCGCGCAGCAGACTATTTGAATTGAGTTTCTGCATCTAGCCCGTCACCCATTTTTTGGTTGGCCTCCTATTTTGTACCTAAATATATTATTCACTCAAGATTTTGGATTTGTTTACTTCATGTGTAACATACCCAAGGGATCATGTCAGGACATAATAAAGAAGTAATGGCAGCATATTCCGACCTATCATGTAAATCTATCAGAAGCTAAATTAAGGTATTTTGTTCAGTGTTAGAATCTGAAGCAATGTTGATTATGTCTTAAATACTGTTCTCTTATTCTTCTTGTCAGTTTTTGCAAGTCTAATGATAGTAATCACTGAGTCCCATCACTGTGTTTGAACAGAAAACAAGTAAGAGTGCTTCCAACTGTATCTTATAGTTTTACTAGATAACTGGCTTGAGAGGGTTTTTTAATGTAATTTTTTGTTACTGTATTTTTTTTTGTGGAAAAAAATGAACAAATTGATCCGTGATTCGTTTTGGCGTGTTTGATAATAATATATATTAAGTGATAGTATAAATAAGGTTTTTTTTAGAAATTTCCAGCTGAAAATTTTCTTAGGGTTAGGGATATGATTTTCAAGGTTTGAGAAACCTATCTTTTTCCTGTAGCTATAAGTTACGTGCGTGTTTGATAATAGCTTTTGCAAAAATACCTTTTAATTAAAAATATATTAAAATAATATTTTTAATTTTTAATATTAAAACATTAAAACTATTAAAAGATATCTAAAAATTATCAATTCATTATTTTTTCAGGTGAAAAGCAGGATTCAACCGATTACCAAATGGATAATATGAACACCACTAAAGCTGATAATGTTCCACTGCAATGGCAAGTCCGTGGCCAAAAGAGGACTATAAGAAATCTAAGAAAGTGAAATGCATTCCAAAGGATCCCCGGGAAATTGAGTTCAAAATCTGTTCCAAACGGCGATATTACTAAGCAGAGGGTTGAGACTTGCAGGTTTAAGGAAATCAACACCATCTACTTCAAAAATGCACGGTGCCGCACCAGCAAATGCATAAGCATTTGAGAAGGTCAGCTCAAAAGCCTTGCGCATAAAAAATCCTCCACTAATACAGCCATGAATGTTCCTTTGCTGTGGTTGACAAATACAAGAGTTCAAAGGGCGAGTATCTTGTATAAGAATGCTTCTCTGTCTGCTAATGCTAGCATGTCACTGAAAACCTGCCCTTCAGCCAACAATGCATCGAGCCTTTCCATACCCTCATTCTAAGATTCTCTTTTCTCTTCAGCTTTGTTCCTTTTTCTGCCTCTTCCCAAGGCAATTTATTTTGCTCGGTTTCTGGTGAGATCTGGCTAGCAGGAGCTGTTTCTCCTGTCTCTGAATCATGAGCGAGTTCCTGCTAAACGATGTGAAATTTACTACAGAGCAACTGTATCTGATGGATCAGTGGTCCCTGCTAAACGAGTTCCCAAGAAAACAAAAAAAAGATACTCTGAGCTTTTTAGAAAATGTAAGACTAGGAAAACATCAAGTGGGTTTAACTTGAACTGCAACCTGTAAGAGCAGAATATCACTAAAAGATGGCGTTATTTGAAGGCCATTAACGTTCTCATGAGATTAGATGAAAATTAACAACATCTAGATTTGTAGTTATTGCCGAATATTATCAAAGAATTATCCTAATTCAAAAAAAAAAAACAAAACAGAGACAGTGAAATTCAAATTCCTAACCATTTGAATTTTAACGCTTTGATACGAACTATCTCATAACAAGCACGAACTTCTTGTGAGAAATACATTAGGAGAGCTAAACATTATATCTAATATTTACATAGAGATACTGGGAAGAGCATAATCTCTTTACAGAAATGAAAAATGTCAGAATCTAATGAAAACAGGCAAGCTGCTTTTCCATCATGGAAAAAAGTGGATTTTTTTCAGAGCCAACAAACAAGATTGCAAACATTAAAAAACATATACGATAAAACTAATGATCCATGCAGCCATAAATAAGAATTTTTCTCAAACATGAGATTAAGGGTAGATACTAAGACTAATGAACAGCATAATTGCATAAACCACAAAGTTTGACTTAGATTTGAAATTACCGCAGTACTTCAGTTTTTGGGAAATGAAATACTTCTCTGAAAGAGGGTTTGTTTTTTGATCTAATCTGCTTTTCAAATTGTTTGCCATTTGAAAACATTAAATTGATATATATGTATGTACGGTAGTATATAATAGTTAATATAGAGATTACAATATAAGATTGAACCTATACACTAAGTATGGTAAAACATAATTGCTGTAATAATATACACCCTAGACTAATGTTTTAATTTCATGATTATCTATCAGCAAGTACTTTCATAAAAAAAATCTTTGTTGACAAACAAAAAAAGAAGCCCATTCTCTATAAATCAAGTGGTCACCAATATTATAAACAGTAATGTTGATTCATGAGATATTATGAACAAATATAATGATGTCAATAACATCTTTTTACTAACCCATCTATGGATTCACAATCACCCCAAGAAGATGCATTGATGTCTACAACATCTTTTACAAGAACAGATTGAAAAGCTCATAAAATTTAGAAATGAATAATTTATTGATATGCACATAACATCTTATAGTAGCACATCAAGGCAGCAAGGGCCTCACTCTATGATTCCTTTGGACTTGCACACAACCTCAGTTACAAACTCCTCAATATTCTTATCAGAGCTTCCACCTTCATCAACTGCCATTTTGGCTAATTTCTTCCATTTATCAGAATTCTTTCTTATCACATTACTTCTTTCACTTTCCATGACTTCCCTTATGCACCTTTCTACTTCTTCTTTGGTGACAATCCTCTTTTGATTTACCTCTACTCTAATTCCTACATGCCAAACATCGGCAATGTACTTTGCATTTGTTGGTTGATCAGTCCACTGTGGCATTGCCACCATTGGTACTCCTAAGCTCAACGCCTCGAGTGTTGAGTTCCACCCACAATGTGTCATGAAGCAGCCAACAGACTTGTGAGCCAGAACCTCTAGCTGCTGGCTCCAGGTCACAATCAGACCCTTCTCTGATGACTCCTTCGCAAAGTTGCTTGGAAGTTTTTTCTTTTCCGATTCTCTGACTACCCACAAGAAGTAGCAGCCACTCCTCTTTAGGCCCCAAGCAATTTCTGCCATTTGCTCCTCTCCCAGTGCAGCCATGCTTCCATATGACACATAAACCACTGAGCCAGTTTCCTTTGAATCTAGCCACTCCTTGCAACCGTCCAGATTCGGTTTGAAGAGGCTGAGACCGTACTCTCTGTCGTCCTCCAGCTGCCTGTCCAAGTAAACTGATGGAATCGTTGGTCCTATTGGCTTTATTGACCTTTGGCTTGCCAACCAGTTTACCGCCTGATGGAAATCAGCAAAACTTTTAGTGCCACAAAGAAAAAGCAGCATACTTTGAAAATATGTTGTCATCTTATTAACAAAGAAAAAAGAAATTAAATAGGTATTTGAATCATTGCTGCTTTCGTTTACGTTGCTTTGTTTGTCAATCAGTCGTTGACTGCTTGCTTGTTTGATTACACATTGGTTTGCTTTGTTAACATGCATAGATTCAGATCAAGACTTGCACTTCTTATATTGAGGAGATCTTTAGTGGTACCTCTTCCTCCAGGGTGTTGAAAGTGTTGACAAAGATCCAATCAGCTTCCCTGAAATTCGAAAACTGACTAACCACTAGGTTCAATAGAGATGAATATTCTGATTTTGATTCCAGACCTTGCACAAATGATGGCAGATCAGTAATTTCTAGGGCTGGCGGACGTGAAAATGTTAGAGGCAACTTCTCTAGTGGAATCTTGAGCTGCCCCTCATGGATGTGGTAGTAGACAGTGTCAACAGCACATGACTGTGTGAAGAACGAAGCCGCACTGAGGCCAAGCTGTCTAGCTGTCTCTAGAACCCAAGGCATCAGTGAATCATACACAAGGCAACATATTGGATATCCAGAAGAATTCTTTAGTTCTGCAACGAGTTCTCGCAATTTTAGTGTCACCGTTGCTTGGAATTGTTTTAGGTAGTCATCTATCGAAATCTTGGCTTCCTCATGACTCTGACAATCTATGGTCACAACTCCGACCGAGCCAAGTTGGGTATGCTCGAGCAGCGCCTGGCTTGAGAAGATGACTGCTGTTACCTGGAGTCCTTTGGAGGCTAGGCGCTTGGAGAATTGGATCATTGGGTTAATGTGACCTTGAGCGGGATAGGGTATGACCAGTACATGACTCTTACTCATTTTTTTTTGCTTCTTCTTTTCTCTAACCAAACCTATCTATTTGCTTTTCGTTTTCTGAGTAGGATTGCTACTGCATACGTATTCTTATAGGTGGTGATAAGTGAAAAATATATAAATGTTTATATTACTTTTACACTATGCTTTTTAATATTTTTTGAATTTATTTGAACCTATTTAAAGTTATTTTATAAGATTGGCATGTCTAAGTGAATTTATAAATTAATTATTAAAAGATAAGAAATTCAATATTTTCTTTATGTTTATGACTTGGTTTCTTGTGGTAAGTTTTTCACCAAGTTAAAGTTTTATAATTTACACGTGAGATGAATCAAAATTAAAGCAAACATATCAAGCTTTTCAAAAAAGTTTTATGAGCAGAAATTCAAATTCGTTTAAACTTCTAATTAGATCTAAAAATTCTGGCCAAAATCCTGTTTGTAATAGGATTTTCTGCTTTCACACTATAGATTTAAAAAAACATATCTTGAGCTTCAGATATCGAAATTATGCGATTCAAAAGTCCACAATCATCTACATATACATGATCACAACTTGTATGAAGAATACCAGGTCAGATAAAATTATTTTGAAGGAAGAAATCTAGACACAAGTTGAGTGACGAGATTGATCTCCTGATCTAATGAGAAAGTAACGGTGGAAAGTTTTATTTTGAGAAAGAATTTAAAGGGATCAGAAGGATTGTTTTCTATAGCCTTTAACATCCTCATCTTCAATTAGCTTTGATCTTATCATGAAAGCTACGTAATAAGATACAAAAACATGGGAAGACCATTTGGACGAGTTGGTTCTTTTTTGATTGCTACAACTCTATTCGAGAAGAATAAACTAAGTTAAATTATCAAGCTTTTGAATGTTTGGTTAGAATAATTTCACAGACTTTCCTTCTAAGGCTATTGCGTAGTGAATGAGAATTTCTTTCTTTCAATATTAAGTTCTCTTGATGGTAAATATTAATTAGAGAGCTTTGTTTAATTAGTTTACTTGTAATCTCATTGATTTTTCTTAGTTTTAAGGGATATCAAATGTATTTGCTTAGAATAATTTCACAGACTTTACTTCTAAGACTATTGCGTAATGAATGAGAATTTCTTTCAATATTAAATTCTCTTGATGGTAAATATTAATTAGAGAGTTTTGACTAATTAATTTACTTGTAATTTCATCGATTTCCCTCGGCTTTAAGGTATATCAAATTTATTTGCTTGATATGAAATAATATGTATTTTACTTCGATGATCAAAAAATTTATAGAAATGAAATGTATGAACCCTTGAACTGAGTTAATAACATATCAATTTATTATTTTTATTTTTAGAATTTCGTTTCTTTAATTTTTTATTTAAATCCCTCATTCTTTTTTATTTCAATATATTGTAGGAAGATTAAATAAAATTTCTCTTGAATTCAATCTAGTTTTTATAATCATATTACAAATTTATTTTTGTTTGTGAAAATAAAATCATAATTATAATTATATTTTGTAGGTTACAACAACCTACCAGTTGCTTTTGATCATGCTTGGACAAGAAACAATCAATGTACCTGGATGTTGAAAGTAGGTTGTAAGATCTAATGCTGGCCAAAAACATGTGCTGCCAATTTCTTTTAAGTAGGCCCTTACTCCATGCGTTTCAAGTGAATGTTTTAGTAGTAGGTTTCATTTGTGTTTTGATATATTTTAAAAGTGTATTTATTTTGAAAAAAATATTAAATTAATGTTTTTTAATAATTTTTATATATTAATGTTAAAATTTTAAAAAAAATTTAAAAATTTATTTTAATATATTTCAAAATAAAAAATATTTTTAAAAAACACTATCCATCACTTTACCAATTAAACACTAACTTGCCCATTGTTATCCCTTCTCACCTAGATACTTTGAAGGAGGGATCAATAGCTATTTGTGATTTAAATTTGGAAGTGATTGGCAAAATCACCTTTCGCGTAGGCATATAAGAAAGCAGGTCGTGTGTTACTATAAATCATCCTTTTTTACTAAAATGTTATCATTTTGTTTTTTTGTTGAAAAAAATTAAAGCTTAGATTGATCTATTGATTTATAACCTGAACCTTAAATCAAATCGAATCTTAAATTAGATCTATGACTTTAATCTTGAATCGGGTCGAATCTCGAGTTGGATATCATAATTAACTAGTTTTCTTTCCATCTTTATAGTTAGATTATGTGAGCATAGATCCAGTATTTATAGTCAATTTGTATAACCATGAATTGTGAAGAAGCAGGGTGTAAGAATTAGGGGGGTCTAGATGTTTTTATTGGTTGAACATTCTAGATAGGTTGCTCAACTAATTTTTTTCATTTAAAATAAAAATATTAAGATAATACAAGTGTTTTTAAAAAAATTAAAATTAAGACTTAGATTATTAATTTGATTGGGTTTAATAAGCTTATATTTTACCCATTAATTTTTACTTTATTGGCTTGTACAGTGAAGAGAAAAATATTATTACATTGTAATAATTTACAGTGTAATGGATCTTGCTGCATAATAATATTTTACCAAGCATTCCTAGTTTTGTATTTGTTTTTTTCCTTATAATTCTATTCAATATCCAGCTGGGAAATCTCTGACGGTCCTGGAGGCCTCGCAGTCCAATCCAGAGGAAGTGATTGGACCACAGTCATCATCTAGATGTCATTTGTGGTACACGCTTGAAAGTCATGGTGCCATAGTTGCAAATGCTTTTGAGTTTTGAATATTGTTACAATACCTTCACGTGTATTTTATGCTTACTATATCATTCGCCTGTGAAATGCTGTGGGCCGCTTATTTTTTTTTAAAATTTTTAATGTAAGAAAAAATTGAAGTATTGTTAATTTTTTTTTTTTAAAATCATGTGATGATTCACTCAATATGATTTAATTAATTTGATGAATTTAAAAATATTTTAATTTACTGGTAAAAACATAGTTTGACTCAAAATAAATATTCAAGATGTGATATTTTTATAAATATTGAGACGAAAACATATTAGATCGATTCGAATTAATCTAGGTTAATTTGTCAATCCACATCCACGGTCATGAGAGTATAATAACCAACCCTATAGAAAACAAATTATGAAACTCAATTTTCAATAAATCCAATATTGAAAGATGAAATTGAAAAAAAAATCTATTTTTTTTTAAAAAACTTGAGTCAACCTGAGTTAATCCGTCAAACCCGTGATATGGATCATGAGATCGGGATAACCCAACAGAAAGCAAATTGAAATAAATTGTGAAGCTTAATTATTAACCAACTCACTATTAAAAGATAGAATTGAAAAAGATTCGATTATAAAAAGGATATAAAAAGCGATTTAAGTCATCCCGGGTTAATCAGCCAAAACGGTGACCCGAGTCATGAGATAGAGATAACCTTAAAAAGCAAACCAAATTAAATAATGAAGTCTAGTTCTCAATCAATCTAATTCATTATTGAAGGGTAAAATTAATAAAAAACAACGTCAATTAGAAAAAAGGATAAAAAAAAACTTGAAGCAATCAAGTTAACTCGTTAAACCCCTAATTTAAGTAATGAGACTGAGATAACCACACAAAAAGTAAATTGCAAAAAATTATGAAGCACAATCTCCAATAAACCTAATATTGTATGATGAAATTGAAATTGAAAGGAAAAAAAAAACTCATTAAAAGTAAATTGAAAAAAAATTATGGAATCCAATTTTCAATAAATCTAAAGTGTAATTGAAATTGAGAAAAAGAAAAAGATAGATTGGAAAAAAAGCCAAACGAAAAGGAAAAAAAATCATTATAGTGTATAGTGTTTTATGGGGAAAAATACAATAAAATTATTTTTTTATTAGTTTTTTTGTTAATTAATTAATATTGCAATATGTTTGAAGCTTTTTTTTTTTTTTTACTATGCCTTTTGTTTACAACAAAGGCAAGGAAGAAGGCAATAGAACTTGCAGAGAAACCGATTCAATAATTAAGAGGTGGTTTTCTCATATTTGACGGGAGATGTCTGCAGCTCATTTAGAAAGCCATTGCTTGTTATGCATTTATATTAAACTCGGCTAAGAGGAACTGGGCAACTCGCGTGTTAAATCTTTTCTTAAACTGAGAAAGGGAGAGGATTGATTATTCACAGAATGTGATTTTCATATGACATGCATGTCTCTCCTCCATATATTCAATGAGAGTTGGTCAAGATGTCCACTAGCTTGACTGTGTAATTGCGAAGTCATTAAGCTGCCTTCCTCTTCTTTGGTGGGAAAAACTTCATGCAATAATTCGTAGGCTCTGTGCCCATGGATTCCCTTTCGTATTGAATGAATTGGTAGATAAGTATATATTGTTCTCAAGACCACATGTATGTCTGCATGTATCTTTTGTGTGCAGATTAAGGGCAACAAAGAATCATTTTATGTCCCTGAAAGTTCTCTCTCTCAATGTTCAGTGGAATATTAAGGCATCTCTCCGGTGCATATGCAGCCCCTCCTCTTCTAGGTGGTATATATATGTTTTTAGGCTTCCATGGTTTCAGGCCTGTTGTGATTTTGTTAACGAGAGCGGCTGCAACCTTGATAACGCCACCGAGGCCATGTATTGTGACGGTGCGCCACTCCTTAACAATGGTTTATTTCGCCATTAGAGTTGGTCATGATAATCCTCGTCATCCTTCAACATTTTGTCCAAGAACATTGATGGAATTGTTGGTCCTATAACTGGGTATGAAACATCCTAAACAAATAATGGGAGATCGTTGAACTCCAACGGTTCTAGTGAAGGAAAGGACACAACCAGAAACTCTCCAGAGGGAGCTTTGAATTTTCCCTGAATTGTATGGACTTCCGTCTTCAAGGGTTTCACATTCCTTGAATCCATCTAAAAACAGTTTCTAAATTGATGGAACTTGCTGGTTTTCCAATGGAAGGGGTAGTGATTAGTGTGACCTTCAGGCCTTTCGAAGCCAAGTGTTTGGAGAATTGAAGTATTGGGTTTATAAATCTAATGGAAATCTTCAAAACCAAGTAAAATCGAAATATTTCGATTCAATCGTTTTGATTATTCGTTTTTTTAATCTTTAATTATATATGCCAATCCCAGTTTTATAATTATACTTCTATAGCAAAATTCATCAATAATAAATAATTTAAAGTGGATGAATTTTTTTTTTTGAACCCCAAGGTAATACGAACTAGAGTAAATTACATTTATTTAGTCCTTATAGTTGGAACTCAATTTAATTTAGTCCTTAACGTTTCAAAATCTATATTACGATTTAGTCCCTATGGTAGATTTTACGTTAATGTTTCCTCTTCCCTCGTTATTTTAATCATACGCAGAGAAAGGACTTCGAGCAAGGTGTAATGAAGATACAAAGTTTGTACAAGAAACATTGTCGAACCACTTTGCCGATTATTGTTTCTATCTTACAGTTGCCATTACATTATACAAAACAATGGCCTGGGTGTGTTGATGGCATGAAGATACAAGGTTAAAAGAAGTAACGGGGTCAGAATAAATCTATACGCCGAGCTGAGAATGGCCCCAAGGCGTTCTTGGCTGCTATTACTTTGCTGACCAGCAGTTTCCACTTAGCTTCTTCTTTCTTTGTTTGCTGCTGCATTTTTTCCTTGAAATGCCTATCAACAAGGAAAGAGAACACTATCAAGATACTGCAGCATGCATATTGTTTTCCTTCTTTTCTGATTGAGCATATCAGCTCCTCAAATCAAGCAAGTAGGCTATCATATACTCCCATCACCCAAACCGAACAAGTAGAAAGAAGAATCCGTGAAAAGTTTTCATGGGAATATCAATGTCAACATAGGAGCTTTAATGCAATCTTCAGTATGGTAATGAATCCAGAAAAAAAAAAGTTAATCAAAACAAATGAGCCTAATTTGTACTGTTACACAAACACAACGCAGATCTGACAAAAAGCTTGTAAACTATTTTTCATCTATTTCCATGCTTTAAAAAATTTCTTAACATAATTCCACATTGAAGGACATATTTGGATATTCAAATTCTTTAATAAGCAAAATACCATTCCGGCAAGTGTAAATGTCTTTTGAAAACTGTGTCTTGTTTTGGCTTCTAGTATTTCCTTTTGTTCAAGTTTCATACTCACTTAAATGGATTTTGAAACCCTGAAAATAAAGGCATGGAGGCAAATGATACATGCAAGTTTCATTCTCACCTGCAAAGCGGAACCTTGCAGGAATCAGGCTCATCGCACATACGAGAATGTAGTTCGAGAAGCTGCCACATGCGTTTGCAGTGAATGCAACCACCTGGGACCCGAGACTTGCATTTGGAGAAATGACGAACTAAGGACTCAAGTGCTTTGCAGGCAGGAAAGTTGCAGGCAACTTGGCTTCCTTTCAGCATTTTATCACTAGGTCCAATTGTCCTACACCCATCCCTGCATATGTGAAGGAGGGCCTCCATTGCTTCATACAGTTGCAAGTATACTTTTCTCTCTTCTATTTTCCTCAGCCTCTCTTGTTTTCTCTGACAATAAGTGAAACTCAGATTCCATTTTGTGAAGTTGAACTACAAAAAATATTACAGCTTGTACCAGATAATGTAAAATTTGGATCATACATTATGAATCACGACTTTGTATATGAGCATTGATTTGAGGAAAAGAAAATGAAGAAAGAAGGGGTACAGAAACAGCAAGACCAACTGATTACTAGAGTTAATTCACGATAGTAAATATCATTTCAAAAGCATCATCGAATTTTATTTAGGCTTCAAAAAATACAAGGGTGGGAGACTGATGTCAAGACTACCAAGTAGACATTTCACTGAGGGGAACATGTTCCTCGACTCATCCATAACCACATAGTTATTCCACTGCGAAACAAGCTGCTAGACTCAACCACTACTGCAGACTAAGATGAAATACCTTTTCCTGATTGAAACCGGAAGAAATTCCACTTAGAAGCATTTTTTTTAGACAACTTCTTCTCAAGGTGACATCCACCATATACAACGTGGCTAGTGCCAATGTTTCCCAAATAAACTGAATTTACAGGATTCCAATTTTAACGGTTAAATTAGGCATGTGAAGATCTGCTAGTTGCTACTTCCTCACCTTGAATTGGGATCATAAAAATAAAAGAATGAAAAACATTTCATGTGCTTGCTTGTAGCATGTCATCTATGGTCTAAACAAGTGAAAACAACTTAAACTGCATGTAATTCTCTGAGTGCTTAAAATAACTTGCTGCATATTCTATATTATTGTTCAATATAAGAATCAGGAATTGACTTACCGAATCTGCTTCGACAACAGATTCTACAAGCTCTTGTTCAAGGGCAGGGTTAGCTCGCCTCATAACTTTCCAACCTTCAGTTGATGATACAGATTTCAAGTCCTTCACAACCATACGAACACAAATTAAGGAGAGTCGTGGCGCATCGCAGCTCCTTGCCAACTGAAGCACGTCTATCACATTTTCTCTGGTCAGACAATCCTGCTCCAGAAGGTCTATACAAAATCTTTTCAGTGACGGGACAGAGTATGAGTGTGATAAAACCAACAGATGGAGAACAAACTTTTTCATCTCATCCTCTTCATAGCTGCATTAGAATATCAAGAATGGTATCTTTATTTAAATCAGAGTACCTTAGACAATGAAAAACCAGAAAGGGAAGCATTTCTATTTGAATCTGTTCCAAACAAAAAATAACAAGATTACATAACATTCTCTGTTACATCAGTGATACAGTCCCAGAGAAATTTATTGATGAAGAATATATGGAAAAGGATATTTGAAGATACCAGGATGAGTACAAAAACCGAATGAACACATGGACAGCTTCACAAAGTACACCAAGAATGCTGATGTATCTAATTCCATTTTTAACTTTTGACCGCTGCAGGATAGTCCCAAGCACGGGCGACGCAGTACTCTGCAAAAGGAAAAGTAACAGATATTAAACCCAGCCACCACATTGAACCTAAATTTCTTAGTGATTATAAATCAACTCCAGGTGTATTCAAGATAAAGATTACGAATTTTGTCTTTATACTGCCCCTCTGTCTCCATTTATCAAAGAAAACTTGCAAAAACACATCTTTTTATATTCTAGAGGCAACAATATTGAAACGCCTTAACGAATGCATCAGGTTTAAAGAAGATGGCAAACACCTATTTTATCTTTTACATTTCGATATATGAAGTAAAATTCCTTTACTCAAGCAGGCATCTTTGATGAAAACAATGATACTTCCAAGTAAATAGATATGTCAAGGAAGTCTAATTAACTCACCAAAACATTGCAATGAGCTGGAATATACGAGTTGCTCTCTGTGATAATGTAGACATCCGAACCGTATGCTTCCTTGAATAGCCTGTCCCATGTATCTTTTGTTTCCTTTGGAACAGAGCAACTCGCTGAGATCCTCTTACAATGGCTGGTTGTTTTAGATGTTGTATTAGGATAAGGTGGCGGCTTGGGGATGTTACGGGTATCATACACAGAAGATGTGGGAGCTTCCAGCACATTTAAGACATTGGTTGATTTGACCTCCTCAATCTGTGTATTGAAACATCCACCAAGAGATTCACTAGCAGCACAGAGCCAAGGAGAATCGACATCCGGTGAAGCCATAAGTTATCTGTGGTTTCTGCTGTGTAAAAGTAAAGTCTTGCTAGAAGATCTGCAAGAAATTAAATTAAACAATCAAACAATGTATAATTGTTGGTGGACAGCAAAAACAAATTAAACGAAAATGCAGAAAAGGGTCCATAAAATCAATAAAAAAAAAGCAAAAGAGAAGGGATTCGGCATTTACAGTAAATATTAATCCTATAACAGTCATGTATGAAACTAATCCAAATACATAGACTGCCTAAGTTTTGTTTGAAGATGGTGTCATGCATCGAACTATTGGCCCAAGATTGCTTCACAAAGAACGCCAAACTAAACAATATACAAATCAAAAGTTTAAGGAATGTTATCGAAAGGAAAAGGAATCAGTTGCAGAAAATAATAGAATAAAGAATAAACATGATTATAAAATAAAGGTAAAAAGAATAAAGAAAGCAGCATATATTAAAAATGATTAAAATAACATAATTCTTTTAATAAAAAGTCCAAACCTTTTCAGTGTTCATTCAACCCTGCTTTAAAGCTCTCACAAAAAAAAGATAATAAGAAATTTTTTTTTACTAAAAATTGCATTTTCTTATGCACAGAACAAAAATAAATTGAAATAAAAAAATATCTGGACAGAAAAATCAAGCATTATACATAGACAAAAAAAAACAGAAACCATAAAAGCAATAAGAAATGAACTTCAGAGTCTTCTACAATTGCTTCTTCATTTTCTTTTCCTAGAATTTCCTCGGCAACCAAGCAGAACTAAAATAGTAACCAAGTAATGTACCATACCTTTCAAAGCTGGAAGATTCGCTGATCTTCTGCAAAGTTTTACTGTATAATACTTATATATACACTACCACTATATCACCAAAGCACCTGAAAAAAAAAATTACCCCACAATCTTAAATACTTTTTCTTCAAAGGTTAATCTTTAAGCCAAAGAATTCACTTAAAACTTACAAACCCAATATTTTTTTCCAAAAAAAAAAAAAACAGAGAGAACCTGAATGATGCCTTCTTGATCATGTGGGCATAAAAGAAATGAAATTTCCTTATAGAAGAAGTGGGTTTTTTTTTTAATAGTATAGTGCGCTGTTAGAGACAGAAAGGAACAGAGAAGGA
>Ga0307515_10006646_pt1 | contig 23049 bp, 19 predicted proteins | sample 17_EM_MG_FD_194513 | JGI IMG/M metagenome (GOLD analysis project Ga0307515, IMG submission 194513) | Populus trichocarpa ectomycorrhiza microbial communities from riparian zone in the Pacific Northwest, United States - 17_EM | ecosystem: Host-associated > Plants > Roots > Unclassified | place... | reverse complement strand
GACAAACCTGAAAAACACCCCTTAGTTATTGGATCAGTATCAATTTTGTCCCCAAACAATTTCTTACATCGATTTTGTTCCTAAGCAAATTTCAATTTCTTAATTGGGGCCTTTGATAGAATTCGTTAATAAAAATGTAATTTCCACCACAGAAAAAAATGTTCTTTATTAAAAAAAAATGCAATTTTGAATGGAATCCATGATCAAATATGATGCCGAAACCTAATGGATAAAATTGATACATATATTTGATTGAGCCCAACATTGATACTATCTATATAGTTGAAGGGCATTTTTGAAGTTTTCCTTTAATAATTTATACCTGATAGCTGTCCTTCCCCCATCTGTTTTTTTAGCCCCATCTGTTTTTTTAGAGGTGTTTGGAAGTATGGTAGCGATTGTTTTTTAAAATGTTTTTTCTTGAAAATATATCAAAATATTATTGTTATTATTATTATTTAAAAATTATTTTTGACACCAACAAGTCAAAACAATCGAAAAACACCAAATAAAATTATTTTTAATTAAAGAAAAAACATGATTTTTTTTTTAAAAAAATCAAAAACACTTTTAAAATGAAAAAATAAACGGGCTGTTCATTTATTCTTCTCATCGGACCATGGGTTTGGATTTTAGATGACACAACTACATAAAAAAAATTTTTAAAAAAAATCATGATACCTGAATATATATGAAAACATGAAATTTAATAAAAGAGGGACAAAAAAACATTTCAAGTTAACCTGAGGTAATGCAATAGGCATTTAATTTAGGTAATAAAAAGTGAACAAATCCGAGTTAATTCGCAAAACACATAATCTAAATCATAAGTTTGAGATAATCTGACAAAACAAAATTAAAGAAACCTAAAGGCAATTTTTTTTCTTTTTAATTTTATTATTTTATATTAAATTATTTAATCTTGAGCTTTAATATTTTTTACATATCATCTTATTTTATTATTTGTAGAGCTGATTGGTTAAGCTAAATTAGGTAAATTTGCATTTTCTTCCTAGATGTAGACAAATGAGAGAGAACTAGGGGCCAAGGAGGGAAAGGGAAGGAGAGAGAAATATCTGATGAGCTGCATTTAAAATTTTAAATCACTTAATCCAATAATTTGGTGTCCATATGTTTGTCTTCATGATAAAAAGTTTGTTTTTTGTGGGTTATTTATTTATTTATTATTATGATGGTTCAACATCCCTAAAATTGGCTGGCAATGGAATTGTATCACCATCGTTTCTCGTTGCATTGACGACGATGGGTCATCTATTTTCTTTAATTTAATGGGCTGCGCGTCCAGCCCAACAAGCAGGCCTGGTTGCCTCAAGGCCCATACGCGCGGGCCTTACCCGAATTAATGATTATTTTTTATATTTTCATACAGCCTCGTAAAATAACAGCGATCATTTCCACAGGTTTTCCTTTTTTATGTTTTTTTTTTCAAGTATTATAAGAGGTAGTCTTTATTATCAGAAGTAATGCTTTTCTATATAGCTTTACAAAAAAATAATGAGTGATTACTAAAAATTTCTACATCAGTAGAGGTTTAATAACTATTAATTAATTAATTTAAGATGCATATTTTTTTAAAAAAAAACTAAGACAATAATTACTAATTCGTTTCTTTACTATTAATAAGCTTTTATAAGGAAAAAAATGTTGAGATAACTGAGATTTAATGGTTTATAGTAGAGTTTTTAAACTCGTCCCGATCCAAGGCCCGGGTTCCGGGTTTTGACCGGATCGCCCGGGTCAATTCTGATTTTTTTTAAAAAGATCAAAACGATATCTTTTTAGTAAAAAAAAAAAAAACAAAAGTCAACGGGTTGCAACCGAGTTTTTAACCAGGTCTTGCCAAGTCAACCCGCCAGGTCACCCGAATTTTAACTTTCCCTATTTTTTTAAACCTGGCCCGGTTGCAGTCCTGGATCGGTCAGGTCCTGGGTCGACCCGCCGGGCCGGGTTTCAAAACTATGATTTATAGTTTATTATCTCTTGGTGCATACTAATATTCGACCAATTATATATAGCCTTAAAATTGATCATAATTCTTTGATATGTTTAAAAATATGATTTCCTATTCTTTGGAATTAGCATAGACATATTAAATAACACATAATTTGATCTTATCATTTTCCAACACAAATTTAAAATTATGTTAAAAAATTAACAAATTTAAAATTGAACCTATACAGATAAATTATTGAGAGAACATGGGGCGACAACTTAGATTATGGATCAATCAACCAACCAATAGTAGAAATAAGTTTTATTTTATTTATTGGCTCAATTAGTCACTCCTTCAAATTTAATAGATAAATTTAATATAAATAAATAAAATAATATGCCATTTTACAATTGACTGGTTGATAGTTCCAAGTGATAAATAAGATTCATCAAGTAATATATCAATCAAAATAGGAAATTTAAATGATTTGCTCATTTATTAAATTTCATGAGGTGCTACTAATAGCTTAGCATAATGTTATAAAAATACAAATTATTTTATGGGTAATATTAATCGTACCAAAGGGAACTAGAATCTTATATATATATCGAACAACTAAGTCTTACTAAATATATAATACGTAAATTTAGTGTAATAGTTGAGATTTCAAGGAAAGTAAATTCTGCAAGAAACGTTACCATTGCTCTTATTAAATTCAGAAGGCTATTCTTCAACTGAAGGCGTGTCTTTACTCAACAAAATCCTTTTCTCTCTCTTTCATTTCCCTTGAAAAAAGAGTAGATCGACAAGTTGTTATAAACTAATCGATACAATAGTGTTTTAGCTTAATTAGCAAGCATTTTGGTCAATCTCACTCTTTGACTAATAAAATATTAAATGATAAAGTTGTAAAATAAATAAATATGCAAATTAATAAAAAATAAATAGCAATTATAAATTAAAAAAAAAAAGCATGAACCTTCCCAGATCAAGTCTTCAAACTCTTTTTTTTTTTATTCGAGGAAACCCCACTCCCCGGAAAGTGCATTTTATGGGCCCAGGTAAGCGAGTAAAACCCCGGCTATCCCAAACTCTTACACGAGGTGCACGCCCTGACTCAAACTCGAGATCTGCTGTGCAGATCTCAAGCCCTTTGCCATCACGCTACGCCCCTAAGGTATAATTTTTTTTTTTGGATTCGAGGAAACCCCACCCCCCGGAAAGCGCACTTTGTGGGCCCAGGTGAGCGAGTAAAACCCCGGCTGTTCCATGCTCTTACAAGAGATGCACGCCCTGACTCGAACTCGAGACCCGCTGTGCAGATCTCAAGCCCTTTGCCATCACGCTACGCCTATTGAGGACCATCAAACTCACATACTAGATTATGAGATCAGAATAGTTCAACAGAAAAAAATCATAAAAAAAAATTTATAAAAAAAAAACCAATGTTGAATCATGAGATGGAAAAAAAATAAGTTAAAAAAAATGATGCCAACTCTTGTCCCAGGCCATTTGTATTAGCTTACAAAACCTGTGACCCGGGTCATTTGATCGGAAGTACCAAAAGTGAAAAAACCATGAAGCTCAAATTTTAATAAATAAAATGTCAATGGTTGAAACTAGAAAAAGATTCAATCACAAAAAAAAAAAAATTCAAAAGAAAAAATAGCAACTAAAAAAAGAAGAAGCAAATTTTAAAAAATATTAGAGAGAGGATGCATAATTTTGGATTGAAGAGCTAAGTTAAAAAGAAAAACAATTCTACAAAAGAACTAGAAGAAGAAATCACCAAAAGATTGAGTATCAAATTTTAAAAAATAAAATTTTTGATTAAATGATGAAATTGAATATAATTGAAAGTTTACAAAAGAGGTAAGAAAAAAATAAAAGAAAAAAAATCAAGACCAAATTAAAAAAAAAAACAACAAATAAAAATTTTAGATTAAATGATGAAATTGAAAAGAAATAAAAAACTTACAAAAAAGCCAAGAATGAAAGTTACAAATCAAAAGAATGAGGACTAATACTCAAATATCCCCAACTAAGGGGACAACCTTGAAATTTTAAATAATAAGCGTGAATTTCTAGGGAAGAGAGAGGAAAGAAAAAAAAATATTGTAAACACCAACCTGGTAGCCTTTGTCCACACGTGTCGCCTCTTCGAGGAGGCGACACAATTAAACGCCACCATGAAAGATGACGTTTGACTACCGGACGGCCCCACACGCGCGCCTCCCATAGGGCGTTAGGACTGTCACGTATTTACTATTGATGTATACAATGCACACGTCAAAAACGTTTTTAAAATAATATTTTTAAATATTAAATTATACAATTGTTCCTAATTCAACTTGACAATTACAAAAATAAAGCCTAATGACAAATACAAAAATGCCCTTCAATGTAAATTATAGAAAATCCAAACCAAGGGCATGTGAGTAATTTTATTGTTCATAAAAAATCACAAAGACAAAAACATCCCTGACTATAAGCTTTAAATTAATACTGAGTATAAGGGTATAAGAGTCATTTTACTATGCATCATAAAACAAAAAGGCAATATTGCCCCCTTTAAATTCTAGAATGACAAATAGATCATTTTAAAATTACTAAATTACCCTAATAACATCCTTTCTTGGTTTTGCTTTCAATAGCAAAATAGGTTTTTCACCTGAGAGATCCAATAAACCACCCATTTCATCTATTTATTTTTTTTACTTGGGTCTCTTGTCATTCAATCTTGTGAGTAATTTTATTGTTCATAAAAAATCACAAAGACAAAAACACCCCTGACTATAAGCTTTAAATTAATACTGAGTATAAGGGTATAAGAGTCATTTTACTGTGCATCATAAAACAAAAAGACAATATTGCCCCCTTTAAATTCTAGAATGACAAATAGATCATTTTGAAATTACTAAATTACCCTAATAACATCCTTTCTTGGTTTTGCTTTCAATGGCAAAATAGGTTTTTCACCTGAGAGATCCAATAAACCACCCATTTCATCTATTTATTTTTTTTACTTGGGTCTCTTGTCATTCAATCTTGTCAGTTTTTAAAGGGTGTTTGTGAGTATAATAGCGACTGTTTTTCAAAGTGTTTTTTTATCTAGAAATGCATTAAAATAATAATTTTTTTTATTTTTTAAAAATTATTTTTGATATCAGCACATCAAAACGATCCAAAAACATAAAAGAATAAATATATTTAAGCAAAAATTTAAAATTTTGTGGAACGCGATTTGCACCGCGTTTTCAAACTGTGCTAATAAATTAATCTAAATTAGCTTATAATTTGATCAAATAAGGGTTAAATAAAAAAAAAAGTTAAGGGACGGAAAAAAAGCACTGTGAACACACACTTACTTTAAATTTACTTATAATTATAATAAATAAATTATAAAGCATACAGTGGAGTCTACTTAAATTTGCTTCTTAATTACTCCTCATAACTTGACTTCTTGTTGATAAAATCGAAGAAGAAAACGCAAATTTTTAAATTCGGACAAAACCAATGAATTGTGCCCAAAGAATGCGCTCAAGTTTAAAGACCACTTCAGAATACACCTTGGCAAAAATTTAACAAACCAGTCAACTCAATATGGCAGGCTAGCTCCCACCCCTCTCTATGCTCTAACTTATCTATTCACGTAACAAAACAACTAAAACAACATGTGAAGTGTTGTGTCCCCAATTCTAGTGACTTTGTCTAAATGATACGTTGGAAACACCACGCTTAGGACTTACGAAAGTTTTTTTTTTTTTTTTAACGTGGATGTTCAAACCAGCTTGTACGCACTTCATGGTCGCTTAGGACTCACGAGTCCTGAAATTAACGACCATGTAAATCTCTTATGGCAATCATATTAGCAATCACATGACTCGAACTTGAGATCACAGGGAAAACAAACCTCTTGATCCTAAACTCTTACCAGATGATCACCTACTAGATAATTACTTACAAAAGTTTTATTATAACACAAATGATGGGTAATAATACTACACAAAATTGAAAAATTCTTCTCCGGACACTCTTGTAAATCGGCAATTTGATCTGTACCTTGTAGTAATAAATATGCATTTATTTATTGAGACAAACAAATAAGAACAATTAAATCTTTACTCCTAGTGTATTTTTGAAATTTATTATCTTTCGACTATCGATTTATCTCTTATCCGACTCAGTGACGACTGGAAACATTGCTTGGAATCTGTTAATAGCTTTCTACCACCAGATTTCATCATCTATATATATACACTTTGTTTATTTTTAAATGTCAAATATATAGTTGAGATACAATGTAATATTTATATATGTAAAAAAAGAAAAAATAAGTTAATATATGATAAATGATTTGTATTCAAGATAATACAGTAAAAAAGTCGTCTTTTGGGTTCTTATGAAACATAAAATCTGAAAATAGTCTTCTATGCACATTTATTTATTATGATAGAGATTATTTTTAAAATAATTTTTACTTGAAAATACATTAAAATAATATTATTTATTATTTAAAATTTATTTTTGATACCAGTACATCACATCAAAACGATTTAAAAACATATTAAAAAAATTAATTTGAAAAAAATATTATATTCTTTTTAAAATGCTAGTAAACTGCAAAAATAAATTGTGCCTATATATCGTTATATAACAATTAGTTCACAGGATTAAACCTGAGAAAACAATGTAAAAAACGAATATATACGTACTTATATTGGGAGTCAAAGTCTCAAGGCTTGCTTTTGATTTCCTGTGGATTCAAAAATCCACCACCACGCTAGATGCCCCTTGAAAAGTGGGAAATAAATACTCTTTAGCTAGCTTAGGTTGAGAGTCAAACCCACCTACAAGCCCAAAACCGTCAATTCAACCCAAAAATCAAACACTTCAACATCCACTCCATTGACCTTTCTTACACACCCGACTTCCATTTACCATTCTACCCTCTCCACCACCCCTCCCTCCCGCTATATTAAACCCCAACCTCAACAGACCGAAATCGCAACAGACTAGCTTTTTCTCATAATCCCATCAAATCAAATTTGGACTATCCATCAATGGCATCCGAATCAGACCAACCCCGATCCGCCTCCGCCACTCCCGTTAACGGCGAAATCAAACCCAAAATCGCCCTAGTCACCGGTATAACCGGTCAGGATGGTTCATATCTCACTGAATTCCTCCTCAACAAAGGCTATGAAGTTCATGGGCTGATTCGTAGGTCCTCCAATTTCAACACGCAGCGGATTAACCATATTTATATAGATCCACACAATGTCCATAAAGCCCGAATGAAGCTCCATTATGCAGATCTCTCTGACGCGTCGTCTCTCCGTCGTTGGCTCGACACTATCTACCCCGACGAAGTCTACAACCTTGCAGCCCAATCCCATGTGGCAGTCTCTTTCGAAGTCCCTGATTACACGGCGGATGTCGTCGCCACCGGAACTGTCCGCCTTCTTGAGGCGGTGAGGTCTCATATTGCCGCGACAGGGCGAAGCCATGTCAAGTACTATCAAGCGGGATCTTCGGAAATGTTTGGGTCTACGCCGCCACCGCAATCAGAAACCACCCCATTTCATCCAAGATCACCATATGCCGCGTCAAAATGCGCGGCGCATTGGTACACTGTTAATTACAGGGAGGCTTATGGGCTGTTTGCTTGCAATGGGATTTTATTCAATCACGAATCTCCTCGTCGCGGGGAGAATTTTGTAACCCGAAAGATTACGAGGGCTCTTGGGAGAATTAAGGTGGGGTTGCAGAGTAAGTTGTATTTAGGGAATTTGCAGGCCTCGAGGGATTGGGGTTTCGCAGGGGATTACGTGGAGGCAATGTGGATGATGTTGCAGCAGGAAAAGCCTGATGATTATGTGGTTGCGACAGAGGAATCGCATACGGTGGAGGAGTTTTTGGAAGTGGCATTTGGGTATGTTGGGATGAATTGGAAGGATCATGTTGTAATTGATAAGAAGTATTTTAGGCCTGCTGAAGTGGATAATTTGAAAGGGGATTCGAGCAAGGCGAGGAAAGTGCTTGGCTGGAAGCCTAAAGTTGGGTTTGAGCAATTGGTGAGGATGATGGTCGATGAAGATGTTGATTTAGCTAAGAGGGAGAAGGTTCTTGTTGATGCTGGTTACATCAATGCTCAGCAACAGCCTTGATTCATACGTCTGCTGGTCTCTTCTAGTCCGGTCATTAAGTTATTGTATTAATGTATGTTAGAAATTTGAATAATCAAGTCATAATCGAATAATCAGTCATAATCGAATAATCAGTCATAATTGAATAAACAGTCATAATTTTCTTTCAATGAGTTTAAATTGATAGGAGGATATTTACTGGGGTGTTTAATTCAAGTGTTTTTTTTTCTTTTTCTAAAATGTTTATTTGTCCCTTTGTTACGTGGAATCAAATTCATTCAGTTTCAGCAAGAATAGTTTCAATCCTTGTGACTCTTTGAATTTTTTTTTTATTCTTTTCGTAATCCATGAATTGAAATTGGATTTCCAAGCCTGGGATTTTTGCAATTATTACCTACAAAATGCGGGAAGTCGTATGGCTTGCAATTACTTTCAGGCTCCGTTGTTTCAGTCAATAATGAAGTTTACTGTGTTCTATACTGGTTTGTTTAAGCAGACAATAGCTCTCTGATCTGAACTGTTTGGCAGTTGACGCGTACGAGGTTCTGGCCAAGATTACACTTCCGTGGTTCGACGTACAATTCGAATATCATTGCTCCTGGAATGGGAAAGCTTGGCCTTTTCACGCACATTATACTTGCTGTCGTCAGCACACTGTTTGCTAATCTGTCCATTTTATAAAATAGAAATAATAGAGAAGTTGTGATGGGGTAGTGGGGTCTGCTGTCCTTTTCTTTAGAAATGCTCTGGACTTGGAGGGTTTTCTTCTTCTTTTTTTAATAATATGGCTGTAAAATATAATTTGAAAACCAGCTAATTTGAAAAAAAAAACCCTCCATTATTCTAGTGTTAAGAGTTTATTCTGTATCGGTTTACGTCCGCAGGCAGCAGTTCAAGCATTGTTAATTGCACAAGCAATAGGTGGGGTGGGGTGGGGTGGTGGGGTGTCCCGTTGGCTGTCCGCTCCTTTCTTTGTCAATATCTATTTCTCGTAATAGCGTTTAAAAAGGAAGCATCAGATGCATCAGATCTGGTTTAAAACAAACACATGATGCATCAGATCCTAGCTCATGTCGGTTCACCATAATCTTTACATTTTACAGCAACAGTACATACTGTTTTCAATATCTTGAAGGAAACGATCATGGATTAATTAAGATAATGAAAGGTTGGCAGAACAATAATAACAATTTGTCCTCACATTTCATCCACTAAGCTTCTTTGCCAACGTTTCCAATATGCAAATCTCGATCCCAATGGAGATTATGGGTTAAACAATGACTATACACAAGGAAAAAAGAAGGTGAAAACAGAACGTAAAACAGTTAGTCTGACCTGGCTTCGTTTGAAGGTGGATAAGATTTTCATACTCTTTGCACAGATGATGAGCTAGAGCTGATCTCTGAGTCAGCAGTGGCAGTTGAAAATGGCTTAACTGATGAACGAAGAGATTCTGGCCCCTCTGTAGTAATTCTATTGCACAATGCATCACAATTACTAATCACCTCAGTCAGCCTCCCTTTTAACTCCCCAATCTCCACCTGCAGAGAATGAACTGCAAGTGTTGTCCCAATTAAAGTTGATCAAAGGCTTGATCAAAGATGCAGTCAAGAATAAGAAACTGAGACTCACTACAAGTAACTGGGCCAAAAGGCAAACACTACTGAGAGAATGATCAATTCTCTTATGATTTCTCTATGTGATTCCATAATCCGTTAGTAATCAGTTATAGTTTGATAAGTTGTCAAGTACCTTCTGATAGATTCTGCGATGCAGTCTTCATTGCTGACACCGAGTAATTAAACCTTTGAAGAAGTTTAATTGCCAAAACATCTGCCACTTCTATCTTATTTCCTATCTCCTCCTGCAATAGTTTTCACCAAAATATAGTGGGAGCAACATTAAATTTCTGAATCCTGCCAAGTGTAAAATAGCAAAACCAAAACAAAGTCGACAAAAGAGGTACAGCAGGTTTTCCAGGACAAAGCATACTGCGAGAAGGATTTCAAACATCAGCACATAACACAATAACCGCTAAAGTAGTACTTTCCAGTGGAAACTATTGCTGTTATTGCACTCTAGTCAGACTATTTGGTTAAGAATCAGTGATTCCACGTATTCATGGGTAAAGAAAGAGAAAATTTCAAATGGTTCATCAATTACACGTCCTTTTTGACATAAAACCATGTTTAAAGTAGTGTAATAGAGGTTGTTTTTCAAAGTGCTTTTCACTTAGAAACGCATCAAAATAACATTTTTTTTTTTAAAAAAAACATTTTTGACATCAAATCTAAAAACACAAAAAAATAAATTAATTTATTTGAAGCTAAAAATCCAAAATTCAAAAATTTTCAAAAGTGTAGTTGGACCAGAATACCAAACACTACTAAAGTCTTTGGACCTTCACTTGATCTATTAAAGAATCAGGTCGACCACAATTGAGTGTAAAGTAAAACCAGATCATGTGCTTTCTCTTAACAGCAGATTGAACATTTTACATTTTTATGCTGCTCATCACCATCATATATAGTTGGCTACTTTCCATTGATGCATACCAAAACCTAAACATGAGCATTGAAGAGTTGCAAGCACTACTTGAAAATCAATTTACATGTGACCCTAACCTATAAACAAGTTTAGTACAGATCATGATGAAATTTATCGTTATCCACGTCCATGTGGCATGAGTCCATCTTAGTGCTAAACTTCAACCAAGATTTCAACCTAAATCAAAAACTGCATCAGAGAAAGAACTAAAAATACAAAATATAATCCATTAAGGATCCCCACCCCCAGATCATAGGATCCATCCCATGCCTTTACAATATTTAACTAGATTTTTATAAACTGGTCTTCTACTCATAGTAGTTCTTCATGACAGACAAACCTGTTTCTTGCTAATCTGCTGGACCTTCGCCTCTAGCCAATCACGATATATCGAGAAGAGCTCCAACAACACATTTGGATTTACAGCTGCTACATTTAACATTAAAAACAACACACATGCAAATACCAAATCAAAATATTAGCCTTTCTCAAACAATTATTCCCTAATTTAAATGGGATGAGCAAGATACAAGAAATAAGAGTACAAAATTACATCTATGACCAATATACACTGCATGAAAAACCACGTCGAACAGCTACTATTCAACTTGACATAACATTAATTTCTTTCTATATAAAACATTCACGAGAAAATGTATAAAACTAGTGATTGTTTTCGTTTCTCTTTCTATACCCAAGGATACTGAAGCGAACCTTCAAATGTTTTAAGTTGACAACATTCACACACGTTAGAAAGTAAGTTGCTTTTCTATTCATCAGTAGATATCTTTTTTCGAATCATTTTCAACTCCAGAGAGCGAATTAATTTATACTTATCTAACATTCTTACTTTTTTATAATGCTTCAATGGAGAAAGTCTATGGCAGGAAAGAAAACAAGAAAGAAAGCAATTCCAGGACCCACCAGGAGCTGAAGAAGCCGATGCCTTCCTCACCAAAATGTCAGTCAAACTACCTTCTTCCTTTCGAGGTGAAGTTAATATTGGCCTTGTCTACAGTACAAAAAAAATTGAATAATAAGATAGCGCATGAGTCTCCAAATTGGGATTGTGTAAAGGATAATAAAAAGCTTACAATTTTGAGGGATTCGAGCCTCTCCAAAATGGGATCCACAGCTTCTGATCTCTCAGTGACGGTAGTGATCTCATCTGTCAGTTTCTTTACACCAAAAACAAGCAAGTTATTCAACAGTGACAAATTTATTGTAAATGATTAGAGAATTTTAAAAGAACTAACTACCTGCGAACTTGAAAGACTAGACTCGGAGGCACCCATGGTGGTTTACAGTTTACTTCTAAGCTCTTGTCTTCAACGGAAAGTTCGATAGCGTGTTTTAATCGCCACCGAGTACTGATCGGAACCCGTTTGGACTCCGCCAAGGAATCGTAGAAGGGTTAGCAGCTTGCAGTCGATTTTATTGAGGCTATCAGCTGAAGTGCTTTAAAACAAAATGATGCCGTTTCGATCCCCGTAAGTCTGGGACGACTACTAATTTTGTGGTTGTGGAGCGAAAGGACGGCTTTTGGTTTAGTAGCATTTTGGTCCCTAAGGTCTGATACTTGTTGCATATTACTACCTGTACTTGCAAAAATGAATAATCTAGAGCTTGTAGTTTAGGACATTGTGTATGCATTACAACCGAATTCCTTGTGTATGGTAATCTTCTTGAATTCCACTCCGTAGGATAAAAAATTAAATAAAAACCACAACAATTAATTAGATGACAATAAGAGCTAAACCCCATTAATTTAGATTATTTTTAAAACAAATTCTTTGAATTTTTTATTTTAAAAAATTAAAACAAAGTTTTTTTTAAAATAAAATAAAATAAAATAAAACATTATTTGGGTTTGACTAAGTTCATCATATTTTATATAACTAATACAAGTTTGATAAGATTAACCTCTGAGTTAGTTTGAAATAAAACTTGACTCGAGCTGATACTAAATTAATAAATTAATATGTTAATTTATCAAGTTAGACCGGTTTTAATAAGATTTAAACCATAATGTTTAATGTATAAATATTAGCACATTACAAGGACTAAAAAAGCAACCAGAATCACTTCGGTCTTCCCCTTCCCCCTATCTTCATCTCGTTTATATATAGAGCCCTCATTTTTTTTTTATTCTTAAAAAATTGCAAAATCAATCAAATAAAGTAATTAAACTTTCTTCCCCTTTCCACTGATATATTCTGCTCCAGTCAATCTTAAGATTCATAAATTCAAGCCAGTAATCAATCTCACTCCCTCTGTGTATGCCAACATGAAAGCTACAAAAGCAGCAGCAACTAAGAAAACACCGGCGGGAAGGAAACCTGCCGCTGCCAAAGCCGCTCGTGATTCTGCCACAGAGGAGACACCGGTTCCAAAAACCCCAGGCAACGCCAAGCAGACACAAAATAACGACATGATACCGTTGCCAATTACCGGTTCTGATTCAAAACTTGAACAAGCACCAGGTGATAATGGCTATTCCATCGTTCTATAAAAAAGTTTTTATTTATTTATTTAGTAGCTTGATATTATTCTCAATTAGGGTTTCTTTTTTTGAAGTGAAGCAATTAATGTGATTTTTAAGGGTTTGTTTGTTTGTTTTTTTTTTTATTTGAGGTTGCTAGGCTAGGTCTGCTAATTGATAATTTTTAATATTACTTGAAGGAACAAATGTACATATGGACGTGAGCATGGCGACGCTGGAAACTACGAAGCCACTTCCGATTAAGAAGAAGGTTGTGAGGAGAGTGGTGAAGGTGGTGAAGAAAACTCCTGCCAATGCAAAAGTTCTTTCAGAACAAGCACCAAAAACTGTGATTGCCACAAAGTCTAAGGTTGAAGAAAGCTCAAAGGAGGAGGAACTTGCTGCTGAGAATGTTGGAGAATCCTTAAAGAAGGAAGAAGTTACGATGAAAGTGGAAAATACTAAGGTTGAAAGTGTTGCTGTCTCTGTACAGGAGGAGGAAGGTGTGGAAGAGCCTGTACTCGATTCTAGCAAGGATGATGGAGCTATTAGTGATTTGGTTTGGGACTCTGTGACAAAGAAACAAACTGCTGTGGAAGAGCTTGTGAAAGTATCTAGGAACGGAGAACCTGACAATGGGGGAAAGGGGGTGGATGTTAAGGAGGATGAGAGGAAAGACATGGATGATGAAGTAAAGCCCATAAACGAGGCTGTTAAGATGGAAGAGACTTTGAAGGATGAGGTTCGGAGAGAAGAGGCGCAGCCCGAGCAAGATGAGTATGGTGGGGATGATGGATATGAGGAGTATGGAGATCGAGTGGATTTTGAAGATCCTGGTGAGGATGACTTTGAAGATCCAGATGAGCCTGCTGAGGAAGCTGATGCAATGGAAGACGAACGCAGGGAACTAACAGCTGTTGCTAAGGAGCGTAAGATTAAGAAAGAGTATGAGATATTTGTTGGTGGGTTGGATAGGGATGCTACTGAGGAGGATTTGAGAAAGGTTTTTGAGAAGATTGGTGAAGTGGTTGAAGTTCGATTACACAAGAATCTTTCAACGAATAGGAATAAAGGATACGCGTTTGTGAAATTTGCAAGCAAGGAGCATGTGAAGCGCGCTTTGTCAGAAATGAAAAACCCTGTGGTATGTATCACTTCATGGTTTTGGTTCACATTTTATAAATGTAATATTAACTCCTCAACTGTTCACAGATTCGTGGAAAGCGATGTGGGACAGCACCAAGTGAGGACAATGATACATTGTTCTTGGGAAATATATGCAACACATGGACAAAGGAAGCTGTGAGTATCTAATAAAATCCAGCTCTTGTTTATATATATATATATATATATATATATATATATATATATTTCTTCAGTGATTTATTACATAATGTGGAATGGCAGATAAGGCAAAAGTTGAAGGATTATGGTGTTGAAGGTGTTGAGAACATCACTGTTGTCTCAGATGCTCAACATGAAGGGAGAAGTCGTGGTTTTGCATTTCTTGAGTTCGCATGTCATGCTGATGCAATGCTTGCATACAAGAGGCTTCAGAAGCCTGATGTTGTATTTGGCCATCCAGAGAGAACTGCTAAAGTGGCATTTGCTGAACCTATACGTGAGCCTGACCCTGAAATTATGGCTCAGGTTAAGACTATATTTCTTGATGGCCTTCCCCCACACTGGGATGAAGACCGTGTTAGGGAGTGCTTGAAAGGTTATGGAGAGATTGTGAGAGTTGTCCTAGCACGAAATATGTCAACTGCCAAGAGAAAGGATTTTGGATTTGTTGATTTCTCTACGCATGATGATGCTGTTGCTTGTATTGAGGGAATAAATAATAGAGAATTTGGTAATGGTAACACAAAGGTAATATATGTTCTGTCGATACTTCATCTACTTCAAATCATGTTGCTTTGCAGCTGTTCTTTTCTCATTTCTTTTTGTTGTGTTTGTAGCAAAATCACTTTACCTAAAAAGCCACTTCTAGGTTTTATTAAATTATTTTGGCATTTTCCTTTAACTTGAAACAAAATGAGGGATTGAGGTGTCGAAGATGTGTTTTGAAATTACCTCACATCTTCTTTTCAGTTTGCTACTTTCATTAGTTTTAGTTTTAATTTATTTCCTTGCCTGGTAGGCTTTGATCATTCCAGTATCGATGCATGTGAAATGCATGCATTTAGTTGCATGGTACATAATAAACTTTCCACCTATTTTGTTTTTAAACTGGTAAGTGATGGTCTATGAACTGAGGTCATGATGTTGTCATGTGCTGGCAGACGAGAGTTAAAGCAAGGCTGTCAAATCCATTGCCGAAAACTCAGGCTGTGAAGGGTGGAATGTGTGGTGGCTTTCGAATTGGTCATTCTGGAAGTGGAAACTTTTCAAGATTTGGTAACCTTTGATCTTGAGGACTTGAATCTTTCTTAACAGCTGGTCTTGTCTCCATTTGATTTAGGCAACCGTGTTACAGGAAGGGGTTTTGGGCGTGGTGGACGTCACTCCAACTGGGCAAATTTCCAACGTGGCAGGGGTTTCTATCAACGAGGACGTGGTCAAACTAGTAGAATGGTTCCTCATGAGTATGACTATAATGATCGTTATGACATGCTTCATGGGAGGCAAGGTATTCAATGGTCTCTCTCCCTGTGAGCGTGCGGACACACCCACACACACACTTCCTTTCCAATAGAAGCAGATCTTTCAGTTGGCTACCGCCAAAAATCTAACTCCAACTATTGTATTGAGTAGGAGGGAGAAGGGGTACTTTCAGAGGAGGTTATCACACAGCTGGTAGAGGTATGACTGCTGGGCCATCAAGATCTAATATGAATAGAGCTTGGCATGATATCCCTGAGCGAGGACACAGGGACCATGTTTCTTCAAGGAGGCAACCATTTTCTCCTGAAGAAGCCTTTGACCGACGTTTTGTTGGAAGGCACTTTGATGACCCCTATTTTTATGATGATGGACCACATGGGATGAAGCGGCCATTTTACATGACTGTGAGAATTTCTTTTTATGGCCAAACTCTGTCATTTGGTCAATAGTGTTTTAAAATTTAAGCTTCTGTCGTTGCTTGTGCATCCTTTATATTCTTTAGAGTTTGATAGTATTCTCTTGCTTTTAGGACCAAGATCCTGATTACATGGAACCTAGTAGGCTTCGACCCCGGTTAGATTACTCTGATCCTCGATTAGATTATGCTGATCCAGCAGCTTCATTTCGTGGGACACATTATCGTGGTATGAGTTATTTTGTCCCAGCTCTTTTCACTTTGTGTGGCATGGTTATTTTATTTGGTTTATTGTTTTCAGTATTTATCATCCTTGTGTCTTTATGTTTCAGATGCATATGGAGCAGGCAGTGAACCCTACTTTCATGAATATCGTGGTTCTGATGTGAGCAATTAACCTCTAGCTTATCCCAGTTCTTTTTTTACTATTAATAGCTTCATCCTATTTTGTTTTCTGTTTGTGTTGCAGTATGCTTCATATCCACCTTATTATGGGAGCGACCATTCATATGGCGGTGGTTACCGCTATTAGGCACAGTCAAATCTGGTAATTCCAATTGCCTTGCAATCTTAAATAGTCTATATTGGATGTGATTCTTGAAGTTAAAGGTTTTGACTTCAATTGTGTCTAGGTGGGCTTGGAAAAGCAGGACGCTAAACATTGATGATAGGCAAATGGCTTGGTGTTCAGAAACTAGTTGAAGTTGCCTTTACTCTATCTTTTCCACGTCTTGTATTTTTCCTTGTGATTCCCTTCAAATTCTCTCCCTGTGAAAATTTTCGGTGCAGTATCCGGAGACTTTTTGTCTAGTTTAGGGTATATCTTCAAAGGGCTTAGATTAAGCAAGTAAAATTCTCTCTATATTTTGGAGATTGGAATAGATATTTATCCCTTTGATCTAGGCATGAACTGCTTGAGGACTTACATTATGGGGTTGTTCTATAGTTTAGTTTTTGGTTGTGTTTATGTTCCTGAATCGTGGATGAAAAATTGATGCTGATGATGTTCCAAAACATAACAGATTGGTGACTATGTTTTATGGAAGTGCAAAGTTTCAAATCAAGGTTTTTCTTGTAGTGATGGAGGTGAAGCAGTTAATACTGAGTATGCTGGTTCTAGCTTTGAGGAGATTTCTTGAAAATTTTGAAAGAGAAATGGAAAGGTTTAGACCTTCTATGCCTAACTTATAGGAATTGTAAATCCAAATCGTAACATCTTGTGTGGCTTTATTTTGAAAATTGGAATGGATTTGTGCCCCATAAAACTTAATGGTTATTTAGTATGCCAATGACTGGTCTGCCTGGATATGATCTGGCTGTTCATTCAACATTTATGCACCTATTGCCAAAGCAGAACTGATGGGAATTGCATTTTATTTGAAGGTGCATAGCACTGAAGATGAAATTAAGATTTTGAACACATTTCATTTAATTATTATTTTACTAGGAGAACTATCAATTGGCTTGGTCCATAATATATCTTGATTCTTCAGTAGCATAAGATTTTATGTATTTTGAGAGTGATCCTATGGTATCTTTACATAACAGAATCATTTGTTTGGGTTGAGATTGAAACTGACAGTTTGTGTGGTGATAAGATCTGTCTTTCAAGGTGAATTGATTCGTAAGCTTAAACTGTCACCTATTCTGATAGTTACTGTTTACTAGCTTTGGATTGATGGAGAAATGGCATTGGTGTGCCTACAAGAAAATATATGATGGTGTTTCATATGTATGCCTCTTAAACTTCAATGGTTGAATTGTGTTTCAAAGCTTACAAGCATTTTTCAATGGTGGTAATGGCCTACAGTTCTCTGTATCACAATGATACTTGGCATAGAATCCTAAATGTGGAAATTGTGGTTATAAAGATGAAGGTTCTTATATTATGCCCAATCATGTTGTAGCCTATGCTACAGCAGTTTTAGATCCCTGATAATCCAAATATTTGTTGAATGTTTATGCTCCGCCATGTACTTAGAAAGTGGTAGATGCCAATTGCAATGAGGTGTCCAACAATAATTAAGTCCTGTATTTCCTGTTAGGACATTGTTATAGTGATGAGGTTGATTGCGCAAGTTGGGAGTATACTACCATTCGGTTACTTTTTTTTGTCAGAAGTGCAGGAAATAATATTTTGAATCATACAGATTGCATTGATTTTAGTGGGGTTGGGAGTTGATTTATGTTTGTTGTTAATTGGTTTCCTGTAGAAAACTGTGTTATAATATGCATAGACCTTGGGATTTCCTTCAATCAAAACCAAAATATTAGGTATTTCCTTGTTGATAAATCTTCTATTTTTTTGCCTCAAAATTTTCTTGTAGGGCAGATATGTGGATCTGGTGCCATTGTGTGATAATACTTGGTAATCACTTGGTGGTTAGGATTTTGTATTTCTGTATTAGAAGATTAGATGTTCCATGCTATAAAATGATTCCATTTTTAGAAACTGTACTTGCAGCAGACACAGAATAGTTCTACCAAAAAATGGGAGTAGCCTTTTGTTTTAATGTTGGAGGTATGTTGATGACTGGTTAATTTTTGCCTATTTAATTCTTTGTCTTGGTGTCATGGTGTGTTTGTGCTGGTCAACAATACTTCTAATTGATACATTGCTTACAAAACAAGTTTCAAAGAGTTATTATGGATTAAATGGCTTACTAAATGAGGTCCTCCCTTTTGTGTTTCATTTTCCATTTGCAAGCAATCGTGTTGCAGATTACTTGTGGGTTATAGTGATGAGTGCAGTTAGGTCCTAATTAATCTGTAGAAACATGAATGCGGAAATCAAGTTTCTATACATGAGATTTAAGGTGTTTGCCAAACATAGAAACAAGCACCCACCATATTAGTGTTAGGAATTCTCTCATCTCGTGTGTGTGTGTGTGTGTGTGTGTATGAATAATTCTTTAGATCTGTAGAGTACCTTGGAGATTGTTTTGACCTCATGATACATCTTTAGATCTACAGTGCATCTTGGATCTTGTTTTGACCTCATGTCATAATAGTAACCTTCCATTGATTCTGACATGCTGTTCTAGTAGCAGTAAGTTTTTCCATCTAGTGTTAATAATAATATTTACTATGGAGCATCTTAGAATATTGCTTAGGCGCTTGCCAAAGTGGTTTTTGGGTCCATTAGGGTGTTGAAGTTTTGCTGCTGAAGTTCATATATCCATACAGTTGTGTGCCTTTTTGTTTGTCTCAGCGCGCCCACCCCTTTTTTCTTCCCTGGCTATTTCCCGAGTTCTCTACTTCAATTTCAAGTTGATCAAATTTTCTCTCATTTGTGACATATTAGAGCTTGAGGATTCCGATATTATCATTGTGATGAACTTCAATTTGTAATTTGAGCTAAACTACTGATACTTTCTTAATATGGTTTTCTGCTAGTTGATAGAATCTGTTCCTCATAATGGCTGTTTAATTTGGATGCTTCGTATTGCATCTACTTACTTGTGCATCATTGTGCTTCAAAAAGGTCAGAGGCTGGGTTTCCCCTACAGCTTCAAGAGTCAGCTATGTACTCCAGGTATTTTTTGTTTCTGCACCATTTCAAGAGTTGGCTGTGTGCTCCAGGCCAGAGGTGGATTTCCCTCACCTTGGCCGGAAAATGTTTTGGGTTCTTTTTGTTGCCTAGTGTATTGTGATTCAGAGGGTTTTGTCATATTGGTTACATGTGAACAAACCGAGCAAGACTCTTTGAATCACTAGGGATTGATACCCATGCAGAACAGCCATTAAAACAGCAACCATCCATAGGTTGGTGATGAAATTTAAGTGATTTGATGTGTGAACTGCAATTAATCGCTATGCTAACATGTCTCAACTTTCAATCATATGATGCAGAGTCAACGGTCTTTTGACCCACGGTAAAGGTGGTGTTTGGCATTGCCGGATTATTTTAGCTTTTAAATAATTTTTTTTAGTGTTGTTACATATCATTTTGGTGTTTATGTTAAAATAAATTTTTAAAAAATAAATAAAATATTATTTTAATATATTTTTAAATCAAAAAAATATTTGAAAAAAAACAATTTTAAATTTTGTTGCGGTCTAAAGATTGGAGATATCAATGGCTCTCCAGGCTTTCCTGTCTTTAATCAATGACTTGAAAATCACACAAACAACAAAAGAAAGTTATTCCAGCAGGTTACCATGCTCGCCTTCGCACTTGTTTTCGCGAATGAAGCGACAAGACCTCAAATGTAAAATAAGTTAAGGAGCATATCCAAATTAATAGCACACATCATTTACTACTAAACAAGCTCCGACAGATTAATCAGAAACGAAATCATTCAAGGACAGGAGGGTAAAATTTAATTATGAAACCCTGCCATTCCCCATGCTTTGAAGTTAGGGAATGCAAGGGGGTGAAGCTCACCTATAATTGAGCTGTTTCAGCAAGAAGTGGCGAAAGGATCAAGTGTCCGTATGAATATCTGGTATGCTTGCCTTGAATGAATCATAGTCGTACAGCTGATAGAAAAAGGCAGAGATTATAATTGTTGCCATTGTAGTTTTGTCCTGAATTTTGTTTGTCGTGTGATATCAGCTGTCTCTTACATGTAGTTTAATGTTCTGATATAAGTTGTCTTTTTTTTTTTCTTTCTGATAATTGATTGTGTTTTTCGTTTTTGTTTATTGAGGGTGAGATATAAACTGATTCAGGAATTCAGAACTTTTCAGTTAAGTTGGGAGAGATTATTAATAGTGGCTCACTGAGAGCATCTTCACTTGTTTTTTTGTTTAAAAATATTTTGAAATAATGTTTTTTTTTAGTATTATCATAAAAAATATATAAGAAAATTAATTTAAAATAATAAAATTAAAGTTTTTTCAAAAATATTTTTTCACCGTGAAAACAAAATGGTGAGATGGATTTAATGAAATGTAAAGCATTCGAGAAGTTTCTTCCAATTGCTTGGAAGGGATTAAAAAATAAGAAACTGTAAATAATGAATTTTAATTCTGACATATCTACTATGGAACAATCACAAGAAGCCTAATCTACCCGCCGCAATCCACAACGGCATACCCATAGGATTAGGATTAGGATCCCATATCCCAATTCTTAAATACTGAACAATAAATAGAGAGTAACAAAACAAACACTGTTTTTCTTCAATGGCTTCAAATCACACCCAAATGCCAACCAATTTATCCCTTTTAAACAACATTGTGATCTAGACTTTCCCATCTTCAATCTCATAAAAACATCTACAGCAAGAAACCATCTATGCCAGGAGAAATTTGATCCCAAATCCATCCAAAAAACACACCTTTTCTCTATCATCCCCCCACAACAAAACCAAGAACCAAGTGCCATGCCTGTTCCCTATCCACAACAATCTATGCCCTCCTTCCATTTATTCGCTAGCAAAAGGGAATATAAACAACCATTAGATCCCTCTCCACGTGTACGTTCTAGATCTATCATTGCACACATCACCAATCTCCAGAACTCGAAATGGCCAATAAGAACCCGCTCTCTCCTCTTGTGTTCTCCCTATAAATGCCAACAAATGTCGTTCAGACATGACACAAGAAAACCATATCAGCAGCATCCGGTATCTCTGTCCAATAATATTCTGCGCTTGTTCTACCTTGCTTGATCACCATGACAACCAGCAAAGAAGCTGAAACTGAAGCTCCCGTGGTTGAGCAGCCCCCTGCTACAGAAGAGCCTCAGGTGGAGGAGAAGCCTTTGAAAGAAAAGAAGCCAAGGACTCCTAGAGAAAAGAAGCCTAGACAACCTAAACCAAAAGCTGTTGCTCATCCTCCTTATTTTCAGGTCTTTCTATGTATTTTCATGCTCTTCCTTTTTTGGTTTCTTGATATTGTTTTGTTCTACAAGCATGCCCTGCTATTATTAGTATTATCTTTATTTTTATTGATGTTTGATTTAATTTGGGGATTATATTATTGTAGATGATCAAGGAGGCTATATTGGCTTTGAATGAGAAAAGTGGGTCCAGTCCATATGCAATAGCCAAGTACATGGAAGAGAAGCACAAAGCAGTACTCCCAGCAAATTTCAAGAAAATTCTAGGTCTTCAATTGAAGAACTCTGCAGCGAGAGGAAAGTTAATCAAGATCAGGGCATCTTACAAGCTGTCAGAGGCAGGAAAGAAGGAGAAGAGCACTACAGGGAAAGTCTCCAAGGGAAGTAGTGCAGTGAAGAAGACTAAAGAGGTTAAACCTAGTATGAGAAAGACCAGGTCTGTGAATAAAGCTGATGCTGGTGCAAAGAAAGTCGTTGGGGCGAAGAAGGCCAAGAAATCAGCTGCTGCTAAACCTAAACAGCCCAAGTCTATCAAATCTCCTACTGCCAAAAGGGCAAAGAAAGTTACTGCTACTGCTTAGATGTATAAATTTTGTACTAGCAGAACGGCAGTAGTTAGTTTCTGATGCTCTACGTTGGGTTTATGTGAATATGGGATGAACTGTGTTTTCTAGTTTATGTTGGGGTGTCTGTCTTGTGAAACGCTTTTTGGGGCACAAGTGGTCTATGCTTTGTATAATCTTGTAAGTTTAGAGGTTAATGGAACTCAGTTTTGCGTTCTTGCTTTTTCTGAATTCTGTGTGTTCGTGGATACTGTTTTTTTCCCCTTTCAATCACATTTTCTTTGCAACCGAGAACTAGACGGTTCGAAATGCGGGTGAGGGACTAGGATTTATGTCCAAGTGGATTTCAGTAATGTACGGCGAGTGTTTTTTATTTAAAAATATATTAAAATAATATATATATATATATATATATATATTTTTTAATAATTTTTTGATATTAATATATTAAAATAATTTTAAAAAAATAAAAATAAATTTTCATGTTTTGAATCATATCCCAAATAGGTTAGTGATGATCTCCAAAGAATCGCATGCTTAATTT
>Ga0307515_10006645_pt1 | contig 23050 bp, 27 predicted proteins | sample 17_EM_MG_FD_194513 | JGI IMG/M metagenome (GOLD analysis project Ga0307515, IMG submission 194513) | Populus trichocarpa ectomycorrhiza microbial communities from riparian zone in the Pacific Northwest, United States - 17_EM | ecosystem: Host-associated > Plants > Roots > Unclassified | place... | reverse complement strand
CTACATTTATAATTATTGTCTCAGACGAAGCAATAAATACAGACAGCAAACCAAACTGGAGGAAATAGAAAGGTTGCTCAGTCTCCTGACCTAAATTAATATATTTTCTGGGCTGCAGCTATTGGGCGAAGAGCAAAACATCTGCCCGGACAAATCCTGCGGTCGAGGATGTTGCGTCAGTGAACAGTCATCACCAGGTCACAGTGGCAAGCACATACCTTCTGCCCGACCCGAACACCCTATCTTCGGGATCCCTAACGGAGCTGTCAAACCTCCCATTTTTCAGGAACCTCTCCGGATCGTAGGTCTGGGGTTCGTGATATATGATCTCGTCGTAACACACCGCCCTGGATCAATGTGAGATCCCGAATTTCCACCACTCAAACAACACCTACCAGACATTTTCAACGATGTTGGCACCAGCTGGAATAAGAAATCCCTTATAGACGTCATCCTCCGTAACTCGTTTTGGAAGTCCGAACGGTAGGGGGCAACCCCACCGCAATAATTCCTTCATGAGGGCAGAGATGTATGGCAAGTTTTCCTGGTCCGAGACCTCTGGCAAGCGTTCATTGCCCAGAACCCTGTCCAGTTCTTCTTGCGCCTTTCTCGCCACGTGAGGATAGAGGGCCATCACCAAGAAGAAGGATTTCAAGACGGTCAACATTTGAACCATGAAATGTCAGCACACGAATGACTGGTAAGGATGTTTTCCTGCAGTGTCCGCCACAGCTGACGCGATTTGGTCAGGAAGGGTGGTTTAACCTATGAAAGAACGGGTCACCTCACCGATGTATGCCGTTGAGGTCGCCGCTCGGAGTCGCTCTCGTCGTAACTTTGGTTCTGAAGCTCGGCTACACGATCGAAACATGACGAAGCAAAGGAAATGTTGCCTCCATTGGTCTAACCACCACTCTCAGCCTGAGAAGGGGAATAAGATGTTCTTCTGTGGGACGATCCCGATGGTACCACGAGGTGGAACGACCTTACCCCCTTCGAACAGGATACGACCGCGCGTATGGCTGAGCAATCCGCCAATGATTGACAAGGAGGTGGATTTTCCAGCACTGTATCAGAAAACAGCTTAACCAACCGTTGGGTATTTCAACTGGTTTTGTACCCATTTGATCCTAGCAAAACGAAGATACCGTGTTTCGGAACGTCGAAAGATAGGTCCACCACTACAGTAACAGGGCCCTTCCTCGAGAATACTCGCAATTGTTTGAGATCTGTCCACTGGCCATGCGGACGCAGGGAAGCTTGTTAGTCAAGGACGTGATTTTGACCACGACCCCCTGTCTGGCCGACGGTAGGTTATCTCACCTTGTCATCGTCACCAGCTGACCCCCGCTGATTTGCCACAGGAGTGAGAAGGTCAACGTAACGGAAACAGATATGTGACGAACTGGTGACTCACCTTGATGAATACTCCGACACTCTCCTACGGAATATTCAAAGGTTCCTGGAGATCGGGGATAGCCTTGGCGCAAAGACCATCCAGAGCAGTTGCATTGGCTGTTTGGCGCATCTTGCGGCGTTGTGCGAGCTCATTAGTTGGGTGGATCCAGACTCTAAGCCTCAAATGGACATCATTTGCGATTCGTCGTTGGAGCGACTTGGCCACCTCACGCAGTCAGTAGATTTCGATGACACAAATAGCTGGAATACACATACCTTGATCTGTTGCTCAGGGTACGTCATGAAGTCGATCATTCCTGACAGCAAACGAATTGACAACATCGTCAACCAGGTTTCGTGGGAAAGGTCGTTGCCCACGTTCGATTCGCATATCTGGCACCTATCGCATGAGCAGAGTGCATCCCTACGGCTCCGTCGGCAAGTCGTCGCAGAGGCGTGGTCGGACTTTAAAGCCAGGCAGCCAGCAGGGTCTCCTCCGGCGCTCACTGCACGCTCGGTGTACATCGATGGTCGGGAGGAGGTATCGAGGTATCCGAATTTCATGTTGTCTTCGGAGAGATATACCTATGGGATATGATCCGGAAGGTGCCCCATGGTGTTGTAAGATGGCTTGTCTTTTTCGCGGGGTTTATCATTGGACTCCGATAGTACTCTTCGAGCTTCTAGTAGAATGATTGTCCTCCACGCTCTTCAACACATGTGTTCTAGTTCGATGGGTGCGCTTGAGCCGAGCTCTCAAACCGGGAAGCTCGAAGAATGAGTAGGGGGGAACCAACGTTCCGGGAGCACAGTACTACGCAATCCCAGGCCAAATATGATAGGTAGGAGTCCGACACGGAGTTAGTCGGAAGGGTTGATTTATGTGATATTCTCTCGTTCCTAGGCTGGAATCCAGCCTCAAATCTAGAGGGAGGGAGGAGGGGGGAGCAGTTCAGGGGGAGAGCACTCACTCGTTCCCGGCAACGATCATCTCTCCAACTCCGATGACAAACGAGTCGAAGGACTTTCTCTTGCTCACTGACCTCCCACTTGACATACTGCTACGAGTGTTCTGCTATTGCCGCCTTTTTGATATTCTGAACCTCTCGGCTGTACGTGTTTCGCAGGTCTCCTGAAATTCACGGGACTTATTTATCCCAGACTTGTAAACGGTTACAAGAAGCGGTGGATGAACACCAGGCATGGTTTCAGCAAGTCAAGCTCCTCCAGATTCCCATTTCTCCCGGAGCGACTCCATCGAAGGCGGAACTCAAGGAATGGGCCATCTCTCGCGTCAAGGTGGATATACGTTGGATCGGGGGCCTCAATGAAGACAACAGAGATGATCTGGTAATGCATCGGTTTGATTTCGAAAGGGATCCTTTCACGCACGCGTACTATCTTCCTGGGGGGGAATTCCTTGTTTTCCTTCACGCGAGTGGATCCATCAGCTTAAAGAGGATCGAAGAATCGGCCCACACAGGAGAATGGGAACTGCCCGAAGTCGCAAGATACGATCCGCAGAATGTAGGGGACCGTCCTGCGTTTTCGAACGGAACCCTTAACGAAGTCGGGTGTGGGCGTTTCGTTCTTGCGTACACTGTGGTGGGGGACCTGAACAGGTATTTCCGCCATTGCTTCGATAGTCACCATCCCTTAGACCGTGAACATAGATTCTTCGTTTTCTTCATCGACATTGCCTCACGAACCATCGAGGAAGGGCCGGTCGTGCAAATCAACCCCATCTCCATCAAGCTCCGCTACGGGATCTTGGTATTCAAAAGTGTCTGGGTGGTGAAGAACACGATCTTCTGCTTTCGCGAGTATCATAGTTACGATGATCCCAAATATTCTGCTCTCGTCGTGGTGCGTCTCGGTGCAGAAATGATCCAAAGGCACTTCTTGTTGGACACCCCTGCGGTATGATGGTTTTTCACGCACCTCTCTGGCACCGCTCATGCCCGGTTCAGGAAATGGCTGGCGGTGTGGACTACTGTCACTTCTTTGCGCTATCGGAAAACAGCGTGGTGCTTTGCGATGCGGATGGGACCCGGCTATACCATGTTCCTGAACTCGGGTCCGTGAGGGACAACACCACCCTTAGCGCTATATGGGATTCGGAGCAAGAGCCTAGACCCAGATGCCGGGGAAGCCTCTGCGATGCGGGTTCGCCGAACCCCACACTCTATGTCCAAGGCCCGTACTTCACGGAGATAATTGACTTTGGGCTCGACGAACATGGTATTTTCTTTGCGGTCACGGATCAGCGCATAGAAGAAGCCACGTATTACGGCGATGACTGGGTTGATTGGCTTGATGACCGGGTTATGTTGAAGGGCAGGAAGGTGTTGTCCTACGAGGCCCAACCCCGGGAATTTCTCAGGCTCCAAACGGCTTTACTGGGTGGAGGGGATGCGAAGAGAAAGTTACGCACGCGGGTAGCGAGTTTTGATCGTGGATATCCAATCTATATGGGACAAGTGGACCTGGACGAACGGACGGGGAGGATCTTGATCGCGGCTGACTACCCGGCCAACCATGAGGAAACTCAGCCATATATAACCCGGGTATACCTCGCGGATTTACCAAAATAACGAGGGATTTAGGGATCCACAGAGTCAAGACCTATTCCCCTGCGATGAGCCGGAGGACGGTGGAGTTGAGACAGTCGGCACGCTGGACAGCAGGCTCTAGGAGATGGGCTGGTGAAACGGGACAGGGTTGGACGGAGTCGACCCCGAAGCTAGCTTGAAGGCCTGACATGTTGGGAAGTAGGTCGGACAAAATTGGAACGTCTCAAGTCGGTGGGCAGGTTTCCAGGGAAGAAAGGTTATGTGATTACTAGTAACCTACGAGTCAGCCTGTATGGGAGGAATTAGCTACCGAAGGGGAAAGGCGTCACTTTGAGAATAATCCCAATTCTCCAGAGGAAGGCCGTCCAGAGAGACTTGCACGAGTGGTGGTTCTAGAAGACACTCCACGGTCACACTCCCGACCCCCCGCGTGAATCGCGACGAGTTGTCCTCCGTGACCAAATTCCCGGGCATCAAAACCACGACCACATTGAACCTAGAGGCACGCGCGATTATCTCTTGATCTTCAGTCCCATTCTCTATCTGTAACTGGTGGCTGGTATCTAAGCCCGAGTAAAACTCCACCACGATGAAGGTTTTCTTCGACGGAGAATGTTTACTGCACGATCCGCCATACGAGATTCTATCTGGGAAATTACAGTCTTACTACGAGGTTCCAAAACGTCTCCTGCAGATCCGTCAAGCTCTTGAGGAAAATTCGATTTTTCAGATCGAAAATGCGGATCGTTCAATTGATGCCAAAGAACATGCTTTGCAAGTCCACTCTGACGATTATGTCGAGTACCTAGAGACCGCATTTCGGCTCTGGGTAGAGGACGGGGGCGATCCTAAGGTACAGAGAGATCTTGCTGTTGTTTCGATGATGATTCTGATTCACTGGTCCCAGGACCCACTCTTTCCAGAGACCTTCCCTAATCCCAAATTCGCCCCTCACTTCACCACTACCCGTCCGCCTCGAAATCTGGTCGGCAGAGCGGGTGAGTCCACGTCTTCCGCCGATGAGCCCCTGCCATCCAACACGAGCGCCCAATAGGCTATTACTGCTTTGACCTTAGCTCCCCAATCACCGCTGGTTCGCCGAGTTTTTTGTTTCTACACGCGGGATCGCGTCGTTAAGGCGTCCACAGATACGTACACTTCCGTGTTGGCCTCCGCCACAGTCACCCTTACCGCGGCGAAGGAAGTCCTGAGGAGTGGAGGATCCGCATTTGCTCTCTCGTAAGTGTGGCTGTCAATCAGGTTCCCATAGGCTTGTTGATCCCTCAGTCGACCACCGGGACACCACGCCGGTACCTCCATTTCGGGAGGCTACTGCTACTTTAATAACGTGGCAATCGCAACGAGGTATCTACAAGGAGAAGCCGGTGGTTTTACGCGCTCTAATATTGCCATACTGGACATCGACTATCACCACGGGAACGGGAGTAAGTCCTCCGATTGTTTCGCTGGACGCTGGTCGCTGAAACTGATACATAGAACGACAGCCCAAGAGATATTCTATTCGGACTCGAGCGTAGCATATGTTTCACTCCATGCAGAACTGGATTACCCCTGTGCGTCCCAATCGCGATTGATAAGCACGACCTGCACGCTGACCGCTTGTCCCTTCAGATTTTACGGGATCGCGGGAAGAGACAGGGGATGGGCCCGGAGAGGGATTCAATCACAACTTCCCATTGCCTCCCGGGACTGAGGATGGTGCCTACTGCGGCGAACTCAGGAAAGGTGCAAAGGTCATCGACGAATTTAATCCCGCATACTTGGTAGTCAGGTACGAACAACAACGTCATTTCGATGATGGGTCGATTACGATGATGAATGTCTCGAAGCCTGGGAGTCGACACGTTCGAGAGCGACCCCATTGGGGAATTCAAGCTGACAACAACGTGCTATGCGGAAATTGGGCGTATCATTCGAGGGTTAGCAAAGCCCACTATTTTTGTCTTGGAGGGGTGGGTTCTCGTCCTTCCAATCTACAGAGAAAGGATTGTCCCTGACTTTCGACACGTCTTTGACACGATAGGGGCTACGACATAGATAACATTGGGAAGAACATTCGCACTCTACTGGAGGGCTTCGTCACTGGTGGAGTGTGAGCCATTCTCGGAGAACTCCCAGCCAGACCATGTGTTATCCCTCCCTCTCTTTCGCGGAAACTTTCAATGAAGAAGGATGACCAAGAAGGGCCTATTAGTGATCTCGGTCTTCCAACTGGTCGGATTGTGGCGACGAAGCGCCATTTGCCCTCAGACCTGTTCCAAGCAGTTAGGTATAGTTCGCGATCACCATCGATTGAGGTGATTTACTGTACTTGCTATAATACAAAGCTTTGCGCGGCGGTCTCTATGACCACCCACGCCCGAATTCGAGAATACGAGTGAGATCACAATCCATTGTCTGCCACGCGAGCGAACTCGGCCAAGGCCCTTGAGCGACCTCGACCTTCTCCTAGACCCACATCATCTGCATCAGCCGCCTGTGAATCCGTCCTCATATACCCCGCGAATTAATCCGAACAACGTTTAGAGATTCCGAGTCAACCCACAACCAAGGATCAGTCCTGGATCAATCCGACGCCCTGACGTGACTGGACGACTCGTGGTAAACACGCCGCTTCAGCTCGCTTCAGAGGCCTCTGCTTGCCGACATTCGCTCCGTCCCGACTTTTTCGTCCGCTCCTGGTCCTGCCAGCAACGGCCACTGCCCTCCTGGTCCCCCCCTTGATCCTCCCATTGGATTTTGGTCGTTACATTTCTGCACCTCTCCCCCAAGCGGCGTCCGCAGCATCGTCCTCCCCGGTCGATCAATTCCAAGTCGAGTTGCTCAACTCCCGCAGGTCCATTTTAATTCGCATCCGCCATGATCAAGGGTAGAAACACTCCTAAGTCTCTCCCGTCCCAACGGAGACACATGTTTGAAGGCCAAGATGGCCCATGGAGCGTCAGCGTCGCCGAAACCCCCAACGATGCTCAATCTTTCACCCTCTACATCAAAAGTTCGTTCTCGTGCATTCACTGGATCCATGCGTTTTGACGAGTAGCCCTATTTGTTAGCCCCCACCCATAACCTGACGCTCATCCGGGCGGCCTTCGAGCTTGTCGAACTAGACGAGAAGCTACGCGATGCCCATCCCCAAGTGAAAAAACCCAAGCTTCCTGCCGTTCTTTTATCTATGCCCCCGCCACCGAAAAGGAAGTCCGCATTCCTCAACACTCTCTCTCGTTTGGCCTCGCCCGGTGTCAAACTGTCTCCCGCCAAGCCTAGTCACGGGTCACGGCAGGCGTCGATTTCAACGACGACACCCTGCGCCGCAAATACTTCCGTCGCATCCCCGACGAATGGCTCTTCCAATCTTTCATCCTCTGTTTCTTCCCCCTCCAACGAGCTCAACGATCCCTTCAGCCAAGTCATGTCCGACGCCGATACCTCGACTCTTGTTCCCCCAAATAACCCCACTATTACCAGCCTCGCCGCGTATCTGACAAACATCGCGAACGATCAGATACACCGACAGACGAGGGTTTGGAGGCGATTCGTTCGTGTGAGGACCGATGATTTGGAGAGTGTCCGCGTCGAGCGTGCTATCAAGCGAGTGAGGTCTGACCTTGCTGCTCATCTCAAACGTCCCTCGACCGATATTCCCGGCGCTATGTCCATTTCGACCAGCGTCAGCAAGGACGACGGGGACACCGTTATCGTTTCCACGGGCGAGTCATCTCCACTAGCGCCGGAACCATCCCCAACGACGGAAGCTGCCGAGGAACCTTTGAGAGAGGAAATCCCACCCCCCTCTACGGCGACCCATGGGACCCTGAAGCAAAAGGCAATTCCTGAGAAGGTCACTGCAGAGGTGCCGAAACCCAAGGGGATTCCTGAAGAACTGGGGAACGGGGTTTCGATTCCCGATTCCAAGGATGAAGACGACGCCACGCCCGTCGGTACAGAAACACACACAACACGAATCCCGCGATCACAATCGGCTGACCCCACAACACGGACCAGGAACTTCATGGCACCGTCGCTGAATGGTCGGGAAGGTACACTATCGCAGACCTCGGAAACCACAGAAGATGACGAGTCCTCCGTCGTCTCTGGGTCGAAGAAATATGACAAACGTTCGCGGGCGGGGCGGAAGAAACGGGCACATTCTGTTGATCCAAGCCGGGAACTCAAGAAGCAGTCAAAGAAGGTGGCGGTTGACGACTTCGAGATGATGAGGGTGCTTGGCAAGGGGTGTGCAGGCAAGGTGTTGCTTGTTCGACATAAGGCCACCACCGACCTGTTCGCGTTGAAGGCCATCACGAAGAGGCACGTATTGGCTCATCAGGAGTTGCAGCACACCTTGACCGAGCAGGCTGTGCTCAAGCGGATGGCGGCTGAGGGGAAGGACCCATTCGTTGTGAAGCTTTGGTGGAGCTTCCACGACCGCGAACACCTCTTCCTAGTCATGGACTTCCATCCTGGCGGTGATTTGGCGACCCAGTTGGCTCGTTGGGGTAGGTTGGGTCGTGATAGGGCCCGTTTCTACGCCGCAGAGATTGTTGAGGGCGTCGAAGGTCTTCACAAGAATGGAGTCATCTACCGAGATCTTAAACCAGAGAATGTGCTTATCGGTTCCGATGGGCATATCGTTCTGACGGATTTCGGTCTCTCGAAGGAGTTCCCTCGCCGATCCAACGCCATCACCGCTCCTTCGTCTCCTACTGGCACGCGCGGGGACATCTTCGCTAACGGTGCTCCTTCACCTTACAACCCGGAGAAAGACCTGCCAAATGGAATCCCAAGCAGCGGAACGGAGTCAACAAGCACATTCTGTGGCACGGCCGAGTACCTCGCTCCTGAGGTCATCCAAGGGCTCCCTTACAGTTTCGAAGTCGACTGGTGGAGTTTTGGAACGATGTTGTATGAGATGTTGACCGGTATTGTAGGGCTCAGTCCACTTCACTAGGGAGCGTCATTTGCTGACCATCCCGTGCAGACCCCCTTCTGGGCTGGTAATCACTCCGACATGTATTTAAGGGTACTCCAGGACGAACTTGGATTCCCTGAGGATCGCTCGATGGATCAGGATACCAAGAGTTTGATCCGTGGCGTAAGCGTTTGTGTTGGTTCACACTTCGCCCAGGCCACTGATATCGGAACGGTAGCTTCTTCAAAGGAATCCTGCTCTGAGAATCAAGGAACCTAGGATCAAACGTCACCCTTATTTCTCGATGATGTAAGTCACTGGTTATACCCTGGGGCTCGATTGACTCACAGATGACCATCATCAGCGACTGGTCGCACGTATACTACAAGCGATATATTCGTAAGTGAATTGCCATTCTGTGGTATCTCTAGTGACTGAGCATTTCGAACAGCCCCATACATCCCGCCGATCGACCCATCGAATGCTGGTGATACCCAGAACTTCGATGAGACATTCTTGGATATGGAACCAGTCGTGAGGGACGTGGAGGATGGCGAAGAGCAGACGGATACCGATCAAGACCAGCATACCGACACGGATCGCACGGAAGGTGAAGACTCCGTCACCACACCATCTCAATCCCGCAGTCCTTCCGTTCATCCCCAAGAGGCCGAGGTGGACGTGTTCGATGGTTACTCATTCAAAGGTCGTCACTCTGTCGTCATCGATGGTGATGAGGAGAGCTCTGGTCATGGTGATGAGAGCTCCGATTCCGGTGATGAAGACGACGAATACGAGGAGGATATTTCCATTGCGATGAGCCCCATGTCTGAGGACATCAAGGATCAGGAAAGCTCTTTGGCCGACACAGAAGATCAGGCTGTAGAGACGGAGACCGAAGGGGAGCGCGGGGCTGAGCCAAGAACCCCCGAGGCTCGACTTATAACACTTCCGGCAGGGGTTCCTATGGAGGAAACAAAACCTCTCACCGAACCTACGCAACCTGCTGGGGCTACCGAACCCTCAGCTCCCACAAGGCGGTCTTCTGCGGAGGTACCTCGTCCAAGCATCGATTCCCAAAGGAGCGAGGCTTCTTCGAAATCTGGAAAACCACCCATCCCACCCAAGTCTCCCAATGTCCCTCGGTCATCGAAACAGGCCGGCAAGCGGAAAGAGAAGTCCGGCATCGCGGCGTTTGATAAGGGTTTCGGAGGCGACATCGACGAACTTACGGAGCGTGAGGAAGAGGATGAGTGGGATTTCGTAGAAGCCGGTGTGGACGAAGAGCGCAACGGAACGAAAGGAACCAGCCTTTTCGCTCGTGGTGTCGTCGACAGGTACAAATTGGCTGTTTTCCGAAAGTCGACACCATCTCGCCATGCAAATCGCACGGTTTCGGGGGCCTCCAAGGTATCTGGCACAGAGGCTGCATCCCCCTCACCATCGGAGAAGCGAAGCAGGGGTCGCACACCACTAACCTTTCGGAACAAGAAGAACATCCTGAAGACCTCGCCCACCTCGTATTCCTCCCGTACCAGTGGATCAAGCAAACAACACACCCTATCTCACTCAAGTTCTATGGGCCTCTCGAGTGCAGGGGCTTCCAGTGGGGCCCTCAATCAGTCCTCCGCAACCGATACCGCGTCTCCATCCCTCAGGTCCAAACAGTCTGCAGTGTCGATGACTTCGGCCAGTGAATCGGAGTTCTCGCCCAATGACGAAACGACACGACCCGGCGTACTCAGAGGGGAACCTCCCATCCGGAAGTCTACTCCCCAATCGCCTACGGACGAGAGGAAGAAGAGGAAGAAACTCAAGGGAGCGGAAAAGGTGTTCTCAATCTTCTCACAACAACGGCCGTGATCGGCCGCCGGTCGTCTCCCTCCCTCACTCGAAATTGGCCGTTTGTTTGTTGTCTCCCCTTTCGTGATGTTTTCCGTTGTCGAGCATTTTTTGCCATTGCATCTGTCAAACCGAACCTAATGCGCATGTTTTCCGCCTTCACCTTCCCGTCCTTCTATCTCTCGTTCGAGGCACCGTATCGGTACTGTTTTTCTTATCGTGTTCCTCTGCCCCCGGAAACGGGTTCTCTTTTGTCTCTTTTTCTTCACCACATGAACCCGGTCTGTTCATATATTTTTTCTTTCTAAACAATTCCCTTCCACGACTTTTATTGTCGCTTTTCCTTCGATCCCATGGAACTTCTTTTCCTCGTTATTAAGTGTTGATGCAAGTTTCCCTCAAGTAAACAATAGAATCGTCTTGGAACTGTCTCGCATGTGAACGAGGTTGGGTCGGGAAGAAAATTTCCGTTTAATGCCGGTGGCGCGCACTGAGGAATTTGTAGGGCTCGCTGTGTTTTGGTGTTCGGTAGATCGGGAGGAAGGCAGTATGACTCCCGAGTTACTTGGTAAGTTTGATTATTTCGGATGAGGTGAGTGAGAACGGAGGCAAACTCAGACGGCGCATATCGCCGTGAATCCGATCACGCCAAAACACTGTTTGAAACAGCCAGCCACGATCACCAAGCCAACGTCTCGTACCCCGCAATCTTCCTTCTCTCCAGCACGATTCCTGAAGGCATGAAGCGTTGAAAAAACCCTACGATCGCTTCACAATCCTCCACGAAGGTTTCGGGCCTGTCTTCATTGAAAAATTCGTCCCCGATCTCCATCCCCAAGCTCGACCTCTCCTGACTGGTATCTTCATCCGCTGTCCTCCCCCCGCGTTCGCTTACAGCTCCGCGCTCCAGCCTTTTGCTCGCATTTCTTATCTGATCAAAATAACAGTTATCAAAAGGTATGTTTCCTGGGCATTCGGTACGTCTCTTCGCTTTAATTCAGACTAGCATTTATGTCACCTTCGAGTTTCCTGTTCAGCTCGTGAACTCGCACAAGGAGGTCTTCGATGACTCCATGGTGGTGGACGACACTGGATCCGCATCGGCATCTACGTCCACACAAAAACGATTCAAACGGCCTCGCCCGCCCCAAAGAAATGTGGTGCCGGAAATACTGAAGACACCCACCTCTCCCATGAAGAAACTCAGACTCTCGCCGGAAAAAGGCCCTGGACGCTCTGCACCCCCTTTGAAGCCGGGGGGTGACTACTTCGCTTCTGTCGTTACTGACAGTGAAGAGGAAGAAGGTGAAGTCGCTAGCGACCGTTCAGATAAACTGTGGCTGACGATCCTCCCTGCAGTACAAGGGGGTGCGTGCGCATCGTTGGACCATGAGTCACTATGGCTAACAGATGACCATCCGCAGTACTGAGCACTTCCGCTAGAACGACCAGCACCTCCCGTGTTGTCCCTGGCTCCTCTTCAAAACACATTCGTCGACAGCTGACGTGGGGAGACAGCGGCCGTCCAAGCAAACGGTCTACTATGCCCAAGCCGGTGCTCAATCGTTCAAACACGGAGCCACGACAACCTTCCGATGATAATCCCTTCCTCGTCCCCGTCACAGACTCGGAGGATCAATTCTTCACCCCCTCCTCTCGCACACCATCCTCTGACTCACCCCCATCGGTGCGGCCTATATCTGCCACGGTATTCAAGGAAACTGACTTTGCCCCCGTCACCTTTGGTTTAGGTCGGAAATGCCCCCGCTTCAAGCTCAACGTGTATCCCTGACGGTGTGCACATCATCGCGTACTCTGAGCCAGTTCAGAGGAAGATGGATGAGTTGTGCATCTGCTGGGGAGCTCAATACGAACTAGCGAGGGGTGAGACACGCGGATGGTGGAAGTGGTCTGATGTATCTCCAGAAAAGTTAGAGGAGCTTCGGGGCACGAACACATCATCAGCGGGGAAGGTCTTCAGTGTTATGAAGGGTATGTCGGCAGTTCAGAAGGAACTCAAGGTCTGGTATGGGGCATTCCTCCACTTCACTTGTGCACTGGGCTTACTGGGCTCCGTACAGGGAGGAACTTGACCGGGAACAAATCTCGATCACTGAGAACGACAACTGCCAACGGTCCCTTGGCCTATATGGTGATTGGGCACATTTCCCCGCGACGGATTGCTTCCCGGACTGGTATGGTGGACGGGTTCTTCAGAATGCCCGATTGGTCCCGGATAAACATCCCAGGAAATATAAGATCCAGCTCGAAGCCATGGAGTATCGAAAAGATTCGACTCGTATCGCGAGGTTCCTGGGTTCACGACGGGTCCTCCATCTGAGGCTTGCAGAGAGCCTCTTGTTCAAAGATGAACATGGGGTGAAGCAATTCTTGAATCAGAAGTTCATCCTCTGTGGAAGGGTTTTTGTGGCATTGAAGTCAAAGGAGGGGAAAGTCTACATGATTGAGGTTAAGGAGGATTATAGGAGAAAGCCACAACTAAAGGAGGGGGACAACAAGAGGAAGTCATTCCAGGAGATCATTGATTGGCATAATCCAATGATGAGAAATGAGAAGCAGGTTTGTCTGCTCATGGGTGTGCATTGCCCACAGGACTGATTGATAGTTGTTTTAGGCAATGCAGAAGTGGGCTGCAAGGTTTGACCTTGGGCTTTCACCCTCTGTTCCAGTGGTGGAGTTCAAGCCACACAATATCACTCTGATTGATGATGACTGTGAATTATACCTCAATTTCCTGGATCTGAACTTCCCCCTGATAACACTGCACAGATGCACCCAGTTATGATCCTAGAAATGGCAAGGTCACACCAGAGGAGACACTCACTGATGGGTGTGGCTACATGAATCGTGCTGCACTTGCATTAATTGCCAGGCAGGCTCACTGGGATGACTTCTGCTGTGCAATCCAAGGTCGGATTGCTGGTGCTAAGGGTGTTTGGATTCTCCATCCTGAACACCAAACCAACCAGTTTGAAGAGCCAAAGATCTGGATTCGTGAATCCCAGAACAAGATCAACCTAGATTTGAGGTCCCCAAATACTTCCAGGGCTCACCTCATCTTTGATCTTGTTGCCCCTGCCCACCTCACCTACCCTACTCGGCTAAACATGCAAACCATTGTGAACCTCTCACATAACCAAGTCCCAAATTGTGTCTTTGAAAAGCTGATGGAGGATGGCATCCAATCAGACTTCCAGAGGCTCACAGCTTGGGAGGGTGAAACTGCCATGAAGTCTCTTCTTCATACAGTTGCACAGCTAGGTGGGCTTTCTGGTATCAGGTTAGGGAGGGAGTTAGCTGGTTTGGGTCGTGCACTAGGATATGGAAGGCAGGAGTGGGTGGAGCTAAGTTCAGAGGAGCTCCAGGGTGACAGTGATCCACTGCAGGTTACTGGGCGTATTGGGTTCTCTGGGGAACCAACAGCACTTGTGGAGAAGATTTTTGAGATGATTGCTGCAGGTTTCCACCCATTGACCTCAAGGATCTTGTGGGAAGATCTGGAGCAGATGGTTAAAAATCACATCTCATCTTACATTCTCTCATTCCACATTCCTACACCTGAGAGTCTAGAGGCTTTTATCATTCCTGGTGAGTATCTTATTTCAGATTCCCCAGTGGTATTGGTATCTAATTGATATCTTAGACCCATTTGGGATTCTTGAGCCAGATGAGATATATTTCCATGCTAACAGGTGCATAAAACCCAATCCCCTCTTGGACCCATTCCCAAATCTCCTTGTTGGTCCTGTCCTGGTAGGCTCCTGTTTTAAGCCTGTGGTCTCACAAAAACACTAACCCCCACATAGATCAACAGAAATCCTACAAGGCTGCCATCTGATGTCCAACTGGTTATAGCAGTTGACAAGTATCATGAAATATTCCAGAATTATCGGAATGTGATTATCTGCTCTATTAGAGGGGAGGTTTCCTTTGCAAGTAAGCTTGCTGGTGGAGGTAAGATACCCATGGCTATTTTGTGGCATCTTTTTCTAACTGTTCCATAGATTATGATGGAGGTGAATCTCTCCAATGGTTACTAACTGTGACATAACTAACCAAGATTCCCTAGACATTGCAAGGATTACCTGGATGAGTGAAATAGTCTCAGCCTTCAGGCCCTCTCCCCCCAGCCCAGCACCAGACAGCTTCCTCAAAAACTATTTTGAGAGGGATGTTGAGACTGTACTGGATTTCTGCAACCGGCATACAGGGAAGTCTGAGGATCAACTGGCCATTGAGATCCGCGCCACCCTCCTCTCTGGCCTCAGCAACTCTCGAGTTGGGACATACTCAAGATTCCATGACAATGCAACATATCACCTTGGATATGACCATAAAACCACAATCCGTCTTGCCTATATGTATGACACCCAACCCCTTTCTCCCCAATCCTTTTTCTGATGAATTAAACATCCTCAAACTAATGCACAGGTTTACAACATGCTTGGACTCTGGGAAATCTGGCCTCTGTGTTAACACTCACAGGTTCAGAGAGGATCAAAGGACCTGGGACTATCCACTCCCGGGTTGCATGAAAAAGGGTGGGGACTACACTGAAAACCGGATAGCACTTCGTCCAGCTTCCGAGCACTTTGTTCTTGATGTGCTCATGAGAAAAGGGGAGGAGATTCGGGATCGGCACCTCAAAAAATACGAAGAAAACAGGGAGAAGGTTATTGGCTCTGGTGAAACGGATCCGGACCTGACTGGCCCCATCGCCCGCGCAATAGAGCAGATAGGGCATAGGAATCAACCCATACGCGATGAACTTATAAAATTGGAGAAGCACGTCGAAAGGGTTCGACACGCATGGCGTACCTACTGGGGGAGCAGGTCCGGCAGACGTGCGGTGGTTTGGAGTAGGACAAAGAAGTCGGCGGACAAGCTGGCGGATGCTCGGCGGATTGAAGAACTGCGGAATGATTTCTTGTTGAACCCAGGTCCCGACGAGATTGGGACGCTTCTCGCTCTCGACCCCCGTTTGGTTTCGAAACTGAAGGCGTCCATCGCCGCGGGAGTGCTCAACGACAAGTTCGCGTTCGCCATGGCTTACGAAACCCTCCTCACAATCAAGGCGGAGTCTTCGGGTGGTGTTTCGCCAATTGCACGCCCGTTCGGGGATATCATGGGTGTCGGTCCGGCCATTGGACGGTTCTATTCGCAATAAGTATCACTACGGTTCACAGTTTTGTATATGCCTGAGTGCCCACTTTTCTGTTCATTTGTAGTTTGTAGTTCCCGTCCGACATATGTATTGTTTGAGAGCGCGGCTTGCTGATAATGAAGCGGTAACGGAGAATGTCGGCAGCGAGGCGGGATTCCTCCAACAACGATTGGCGTAGGTCGTGGTGCAAGCGTTGGATAAACTGCCAATCGCCGCCAACCTGGTTCGGGGCCCTTGCCGTTGTTCGCCGCATTCCGCTGGTGACAGCGGCTGCCGGACCAGTTACCCAACGGAGGCCGGCATACTACTACCTGATGGATAGCTGGTCGTGGTTCCGACGGTTTTGGTGCATTTCGAAGCCCTTCCAAGTATTTGGTGTTGACCGTCAAGTATGGAAGCGATTCTAAGCCCTTCGAAAGGGAGTCACTCAGTGTCGGGCTCCATGCGATTTCGTACCAAGCGCCCCCAAGCGCGCGGAAATTAACTCGGGATTTTCCTGCTTGGCCCTGATGACAAGCGAGAACTTGGGCGCGGCAAACAACTTAATAAGACACCCGCCACACGTCCTTATGCCCCCCATCTACTAGGGACACTGAAGTTGCGTGACCAAATGGCCGGCTTGTTCTTCCGCCAGCTCGGTGCTCTATTCTGGAAGAACTGGATTGTCCTCGGTAAACACCCTATCGTGAGCACTTCCCTAATTACTCCCATGGCCTCCGGTCTGACATACCGACCTGTCTGGAAACCAACAAAGCTCAACGTCGTCCGATGCTTTGTTCTTCCTGTTGCGTACGGAATCTTCCTTTCGGTTGTGCAGGAGTTCTTCGTCAAAAGGAATAACGTAGGGGTTCCCCCTTTTCTGTTTGTTTTTTGTACTCAGTTCGTAACATCCAGTTTGGTATCGCAGATCCAGTGGCCGTTCGCGACTTTAGGGATCAATTCGATGGTTCTCTGAAGTTGATTTGGGCAGACAATACTGATGGAACGGGTTCTCCAAGTGCAGATGATATCATCGCTCATGTTACTCGGGGGTTCAACGATAAACAACTCGCCTCCATCTCCAAGGTTCGGACCACACGCGACATCCCGGCTCAATGCCCACAGAACTTTAACCTGTTCTCGGAATGTTTCGCTGGGCTTTCTTTCGAGTACCTGCCATCCGGTCCAACCGATACCGGTCCGATCGAGTATACGATCATCGGGAACGGAGGGTTTGGATACATCAATGCCATAGAACACACCAGCGATTATGAGCTGTATGTGCTACCGCTTCAGTGGGCAGTCAACCAGGTGATTTAAAAAGGTGGCTCTGGCTTAGGTCCATGCTAATGGCCGCATAGGCCATCATCGAACTCAATACTGGAGCTCCAGTCGCCACCCCGTTGGAATGGCCATTTAGTAATGATACCAACGAAGAGGAAGGACTGGAGCTCCGGCTGAGCTACATCCGTGGTATACGCAGCATCCTGGTACTTGCACTGTACGCCTCCTTCCTTTCAATGGCATCGGAAGGTTGTCGACGCCCTTTCCAGGTTTATTGCGTACATCGGAATTGCATATCACCTCCCGGGGTCGTTCTCAGGTGAACGGGCGAACCTTCTTGCCAGTCATCTGAAGGCGATGGGACTCAAGGATTCCGCAAGAATAATGTGAGTTTACCCTCCTCGATGTTTGTACGCCAATCGTCGATTAACCATGTGGTAGTTCTTGGCATCTCAGCCTTTCTCTTGCCTATCTTCCCGGCTGGATCGTAATGGCTCTCGTGTGGAGATCTCGTATTTTCGCCGGAACCAACGTGGGCATCATCCTACTGGTTAACCTACTGCTCCCACTATCACTCGCAAGTTGGACGTTCTTCCTCGCCACTCCTTTTGGAAAAAGTCCACAACTGGCCGCCATCACTTCCGTCTTGGTCTCCTTTGTTTTCGCGATCCTCGCTTTGGTGCTGAAAGGCGCAGGTAACGGTCTGGCGTTCATCTTCACCATCCTTTTCCCCTCTGGATTCTATATCTTTGTGATTCGGGCGATTTGTGGCTTTGAGGACAATCAAACACCCACCAGTATCGTTGAAGCCGACCCGGAAAACAACCTCCGGGTGATCGTTCCGGTTATTGCCGCCATTGTATGTTCTTCACTTCCAACTTTCCATGTCAGGACTGACGCCGGATTTCCTCAGATCAACATATTCCTCTGGCCATATCTTGCTGTGCTCCTCGAACGTAAACTCTATGATCCTCCTGATCCACTGGGTCGTACCTGGTACGGCAAGAAGAAATCCAATGCCGCAGAAGGCACCATGATGCCACCTGACACAGCCATCTCCGTCCAAAACTTAGGCAAGGATTTTAAGCCACCGTTATTCTCGAGGAAGGACCCTGTTACTGCAGTGGAGGACCTATCTTTCGACGTTCCGAAACACGGTATCTTCGTTTTGCTAGGATCAAATGGGTACGAAACCAGTTGCAGTTGAAATACCCAACGGTTGGTTAAGCTGTTTTCTGATACAGTGCTGGAAAATCCACCTCCTTGTCAATCATTGGCGGATTACTCAGTCATACGCGCGGTCGTATCCTGTTCGAAGGGGGTAAGGTCGTTCCACCCCGTGGTGCCATCGGGATCGTCCCACAGAAGAACGTCTTATTCCCCGATTTGACTTGTCGTCAAACTTTGAGGCTCTGGCATGCGGTCAAGGCAACTACGGCGGATCACGAAGAAGATATCGATCAGCTACTTAGGGACTGCGACCTCGAGAAGAAGATCAGTGCGAACGCATCGACCTTGTCCGGCGGTCAGAAGCGAAAGTTGCAGCTCGCAATTGGTTTGGTTGGAGGTTCTAAGATTGTTTTGGTGGACGAGGTGGGAAATTTTCTCGCAGCACACGCGACTTCTGACAAACTCGACCTATAAGTGTACCTCTGGTGTAGATCCTCTATCGAGGCGAGCCCTTTGGAGGACCCTCAATGCGGTTCGATACGATCGCACGATCGTTTTCACGACCCACGTAAGCGCGGAACCTCACCAACGGTAAACTGAGCTCACAACCTCTTCAGTTTTTGGACGAGGCGGACCTTCTCGCAGACAATATTGCAATCTTAGCCGCCCCGGGCAAATTGGTGGCACACGGTTCCCCAGTCGCTCTGAAGTCGAACCTTGGTCAAGGATACACGGTCGAGGTTAGGTTCCACCACACGGATGACCACGAGAAGCTCGCGCAGTTGCCACCAAAAGAACTTTTACCGGCCATTCGGGCGGTTGCTCCTCAAGCATACGTTACAAAGAACTCTCCATTCTTGGCATCATACCACCTCATGTCCAAGGATACGACTGTGGTTGAGAGCGTCCTTCGGATCTTTGACCAACACGCGGGCTCTTACTTTGTGGAGTCCCACGATATTCGCGGGACCTCGATTGAAGATATCTTCCTCGATCTAATGAACCGAGAACAGGTCAAGGAGGCTGTGAGTGGTCAAGATGATGAAGCCAAGACGGAAGGGTCCCTTTCAGAAGGGCCTCTGGATCTTTCTGGAGGTCGAAAACGCACGCCGATGTCACAAACACTTACCATATTCCACAAGCGTGCACTCATCGCAAGAAGGGCTTGGCTGTCCTTGTTGATGGCTGTTGGTGTCGCTATCGCAGGCTCGTGTATCCCTCTATTCTTCCTGGACCAACCGCCGGCTTGTGCACGGACTTACCGACCACTCACTCGCATTCCACTTTTCTTACCCATCCGCGACGAGATTCTCATCGCACCTGCTTCTGCTGCTGCCGCTTTAGGTCCTTTCGCCGAATACCTGACCATCCGTCCGATCAGCAACAATCAGGAATTCATTTCTACCATCCAACAAAACTACCGGAATATTCTTCCCGGTGGTATCTCCTTGGACTTGAGCTCTGGACAGTCTTTGATCGCATGGGAAACTTACCCTCCTGGGACCATTGCACCCGCCTTGCTCAACCTATTCTCTAACATCGTGTATAACGCTAGGTTGAACGGAACCTCTCCTGAGACCTCTTCGATTATCGATGCCAACTACGCCACTTTCCCCCTGAGATCTGTGCGGGTGTTGAGGTCTTTCAGGTGGCTGATCTTCTTCGGCGCTGCGATTGTAAATATCATCGTGTCGTTCCGAAACCTCACTGACGAACGTTCCGCAGGCCGTGTACCCCGCCTTCTTCTCACTTTACGTTTCACGGGAACGGAGATCATCTGTGCAGGCTATGCAATTGTCGAATGGTCTCGCAAACCCGGTTGGATTGTGGTTGGGACATCTGATGTTTGATTCGTTGTTCACGGTTTTCATTGCAACAGTCGTCATCACAGTTTTCTCGACAGTTACGGATCATTTCAATGGGCCTGGGTTCTTGGTATGTGCATCCCTCCTGCGGAACGATTGAAACGGGATCCTGAGCGTCCCACCCAGTGGTTGATCATGGTCCTTTACGGGATCACTGCCACGTTGTGGGCATACTGCGTCTCTCTGTTCATGCCTTCACCTCTGGCTTCCTTCGCTTTCGCTGCGGGTTATCAAGTTGTCATGTTCCTGGTATGTGTACTGTAAGATGGCAGCTAGTCTACGCTCATGCAAACTCGAGCAGGTCTACTTGATCGGATACTTGGTTACATTCACTTACGCGCAGTCCTCCAAAGCCGGTGGCATTGTCGACAAAATCCGTAAGTTGGTTGTATAGGAGTATTCCACCTACTATAATCGATTTATTCCCCTTGCGACTAGACTGGGGAGTTTCCATCATCTCTCCTGTTGCTAGCATTGTGAGTTCCACCTCGTTCACTCGTAATTTGTTGTATTTCTAATCGAATTTTTTACTAGACCAGGGCCGCCTTTGTGTCCGTCAACCTGTTCAACCTCTTGTGCAATGGAAACCAACCCGTCTCGACATCCGGCCTGGGACTTCTACGAAGATTCGGTGGACCTATTCTCTACCTCATCATCTACGGCTTTGTCCTCTTCGGCATATTGATCTGGTGGGATTCTGGGGCTATTTTGCCCTTCAAGGGATGGCGTTCGAGGAAAACTCTCCACAATCACACCCCGGAGGCCGATATAACACCCGCAGACGTGATTTCCGAGGCCAAAGCAGTCACAACCTCGCAAGACTCGCTCCGTGTTGTCAACGTTACGAAGGTTTATGGCGGAAATGCTGTCGTTGATAGCGTGTCCTTCGGAGTTGCTCAGGGTGATGTGTTGGCTTTACTCGGTCCGAACGGCGCTGGAAAGACGACGACATTCGACATGATCCGTATGTTCACTCACTAATTTGTAAGCCTGCTGGATATCACTGATTTCGGTTCACCAGGAGGTGATGTGACACCAACGAAAGGGGATATCTTTATCAACGGAATCTCGGTCACCCAACATCCTCGTGGCGCGAGACTCTCGTTGGGCGTTTGCCCCCAGTTCACGGCAATCGACGCTCAACTTACCGTGCGCGAACATTTGATGCTGTACGGGAGATTGAAAGGTATCCCTCGCGGACCAGAGCTCGATCAGAACGTGGATATTCTGCTGAAGGCTACCGCTTTGGCTGAATATACGAATCGGTTGGCTAGTCAGCTATCTGGAGGGAATCAGCGAAAGCTCGCTCTTGCTATCGCCATGATGGGTTCGTCGTGTCCCTCTGCTCTTATGAAGAGGATTTTAAAAATTTCTCGGTTTACAGGAGACCCCACGAACTTGCTCATCGATGAGTTCAGCACTGGGATTGATGCCAAGATGAAACGAGACATGTGGTCTGTCTTGAGGAACGTCGCTGTTGGGAAGGCTGTCGTCATTACAACGCGTGAGTGATCGTTTTGATTTGCCCATTGGGTCTATCGTTTCTGAGGTAATGCAGATTCAATGGAGGAGGCTTCTGCGCTTGCGAACAAGGCTGGTATACTAGCGACTCGCATGTTGGGTAAGTCGGAAAACCTCAAACACACTCAGGTGCTGACCTTCGGTGGTCACAAGCTGTCGGAACGGTCGAATCTCTCGCTGCCCGCTACCCTTCCTATGAAGTTCACTTTGCGTGTCGAACTCGAGACGAAGCCACCAAAGCTCAACAAGTCATGTCTACGATTCCCGGTGCAAAGATGGCGGACGATGTAGCAACGAGGTTCGAAGTCCCCGTGAACACGGAAGGCTCAGAACATAGCATGACGCTCTTGGAACTATTCCATGCTCTGTCTTCGAGAGGAGAGTTTACGGAGTACACCGTCGAGAGGTCGACATTGGAGACGGCATTCTTGAAGGTTATTAGGGAGAATCAGGTAGCGGAAGAGGATGCTGAAGGGGGGAGGACGAGGAAGAGGTCTGGATTCTTAAAGTGGTTATCGTGACGTTTTTCTTTTTGGAATGGCCTGGGCTCGTAAGTATAGAGCGTAATTTGGGTTACGGATGGACGTGTATACGCTGAGTTATAAGCTGTACAAATACGATACAGGAGGGTATTTAACTATAGATTCACCCCAGAACCGGGTCGGCTAGTAACATGACTCCAATCTGAGTAAACATTGGGCCCGTGTCATCAGGAGGCCGTCCAGTAGATCAATAGTTTTGACTCGGGGAACCATTCCCGTGTTGGCCCCTCCCGTGGTGAGATCGTGTTTCGTTGGGTTGAATCCATTGGAGACCGCGGTTGCTTAATCCATTGGACCCCATAATGAACGCAGAGAAGGACGGGGATACGACGACCGAAAGGACTCTGGATAAGTAAGCTTGGAGCACGTAACACGTATCAATTCCACCGGCCAGGGCGATCCTGAGACCTTTGAGGATGGTGCACCACCGGAGGTTCCGTACGACTTCCGTTTACATGGGAAGTAGGTTCAGATTTAGGGAGCAGCACAGAATTGTAAGCACTCACGATGACCGACTCAGAAGGGGATCGATTCGACGGTGTTTGATCATGCGCCGATTACCGTTTGTAACGGTATCTTTCTGGCATCTCCTATTTCAACTGAGCGGAAGTGGAGCCGCCTGGGATGTTCACGAATGATTGGATGAACGCAATCGATGGATAAGTGCCCCCAACCTCAAGGCACCGTTCAATGGCGGAGACGTCTCTAGTTTTGGTGGGGTGTATGGTTGAGGCGGGTTGTGCCTTGATAACGAAAACCGC
>Ga0307515_10006644_pt1 | contig 23050 bp, 9 predicted proteins | sample 17_EM_MG_FD_194513 | JGI IMG/M metagenome (GOLD analysis project Ga0307515, IMG submission 194513) | Populus trichocarpa ectomycorrhiza microbial communities from riparian zone in the Pacific Northwest, United States - 17_EM | ecosystem: Host-associated > Plants > Roots > Unclassified | place... | reverse complement strand
GGGTCCTAACAAAATGGGTTAGGCGGGTTGGCTCGGCCTGCCAGGCCCAACAACGCTTGAACTTTATTTTGTCAAATAATTTTTATTTTATTTTGATATTGTTTTTCCTTTTATTTAAAACTCATAATTTCTTTAAAAAAAAACCGTTAGACCTAAATGCCAAAGGGCTTAAAAATATTATACCAGCCATTCTTAAAAACAGTAATAACAAATTTATAAAATAAAAGGGCAAAAAAGAATCTAAATTTAAAAAATTGACTACGAAGACATTATTGTCTTGTTCACTTCCAATCATGCAATAGGTAGATGGTAGCTTGGAGACAAATACAAGCTACAACATAGACCTATATGACTAACCTAAAACCACAAACCTCGTCCACACGATTAATAGATCCCCAATCCAAGGATCCAGAATCAATTTCTTCAAAATCTTAGGCTTGTTGGCAAAATAGTAAATAAGATGTATGTCAGGTGCCATTTCCAAAGACTGACTGACTCACTGACTGACTTCACTGAAGCAAAAGACAGGCTAGTCTTACGCGTCTATTCTTAGAGCGTTTCTGACACGCTCCAACGCGCATCACGTTTTGCTGTTTTATTGCATTCTTTTGTTTTTATAGTGACACGTTGTTGTTTGTTTTGTGTATTATATTCGATGGATTTATTTATTTATTTATTTTTTCTAGATGGGGTTTACTTTATATAGCAAGGACATGTTCTTATCATTTCTTATAGCTTAAGTTTTTTTCTTATTTGATTCAACGTTTATATTACTGTTGTTGCCACGTTGATATATTTTAGTTATTGGTTAATTTTTGACATTTTTTTATTTTTAAATCTCAATGTTTAGTTAAATGAAAAGATTTTCTAATAAATTTTTTTAAAAAATGTGAAAAACTTACGGGGTAAAGAAAGCTACTATTTAATCATCAAGTTGGTAAGAATTTGGATCAAGAGCTTAACTCCTCTTGTAGTCTCAGGTTTGAACTATATGATTATTAATATTGATTGCTACTAGAGGTTTATCTAATTATTAATTTTAGGATATATGAGGATTAGTCGAGATATACACAAGTTAGTCTAGACATCTAACATAAATAAATAAATCTACTATTTGATTTGAAATGTACCACAACATTCGCTGGTTTGATCCCAACAAAGGGAACTAAATCTTCATAAAGCCCCATGACATAAGCTATTATAATGCAAAGGAGATCTATTAGGATTTGATTTGTTTGTTTTTGTATTTAAAAAATATTTAAAAATATTTAAATTTTTTTATTTTTTGTTTTAAATGATTTTTTATATTTTATCTTTTTGATAAGATAATGTTAAAAATAAAAAAAATATTTTAAAATAAAAAAAAATCACAGTAATGAAAGTAACACTCCTCAAGTTGGCAATGCAAATGGTAGTAGTACAACTATAATGATACACCACCAAACAAGACCCCATTAAATCTTCGGTTTCAAATATTTTCCTGGTTTACTATTACGTGGCAAGCTATGATTGAATAATGAGAATTTAACAGCTCGTAGCTGGAACCTTCAATCCAAAATAATAAAAAGTACGGAAAAGAAAAATTAAAAAGAGTGGGTCCTACTCTGAAACACACCCCCACTTAAATTCCTCTGCTAGATTTGGGACCTCACTGTTTAACGCGTGGGCTGTACCCTCTTCGGATGGATGAAGCTAGGGATTGTTTGGGTAGATAGAACATGAGAGGAAACAGAGCAATTTAATTTGCAAATAAAGGAAATTGAGGAAAATAAAATTTAGGGTTGATTGTCTTTGCATGGAAGAAAAAGGAGAGAAATTTTACCGCTAGTTTTTCGTAATTTGAGAGGGAGCAATTTAATTTGAGTATTAAGAGGACAAGGAGCAAGTACTAGTTTGCTAAAACAAAGTCCAAGAGATTCACTTTTTTTTTTATTTAATTTTATATGATCGACTCAATCTATAATTTAAAACATATATATTAGATTTATAATCGTACTTTTTGCTTTTTTTTGTTTTTGAATAAAAGTCATGCTTATTATTTATTTCATCTAAAAGAGCCGGGTATCTATTCACCTTCTTCATCGTTCATATGATAAGTGAAAAGAGGTGATTATTATTTTTTTTTTGCATTTTCCCTCTCTTTTTCTTCTTTTGTTTTTTTTAATTTTTTTTTAATTTTATATTTCAATATATTTTTGAATTTATCTTCATAAATTATTTCGGTTTATTTTCCATAAGGTTATCATAAACTCAAACAAATATCCTAAATTTTTATAAGTGTCTATTTTTGTTATGTTATCATAAAAAGCATATGATGGAGTCCATCACCTAAATCGCAAATCTAGTTGTTCAAGCAGTGAAGCCCGGTGAATCCAATATGTCGACATCTTAATTTTTTTTAAAAAAATCACATTGATTTTTTTAAGCCAAACCATGGTTTTTGTTGGTTTTTCATGTTGTTTTGGATCTGTCAAGTCAACTAGGTTAAGTCGGAGAAACTCTCACACGGTTTAATTTTAAACTCGAGTAGTTAAGCAGGTAGTCGAGCCGGGAGGTTTCAAGATTGACCTATTGGCCTAGTTTAATGACAATGCCAAACAATTTTCTATGACCTGAACAATTTTTACATTCAATTTCTTTTCTATTTGAGCCGCGACCATGTAAACTAGTCACTTATTATATATTCTCATATATCTCCATTTCTTTTGTTCTTTTCTTCATTCCCAAAACTTGAAAATTACCATGTGTTTTGTAGTAGGTCGAATAATTTTTTTAAAACATAAGAAAAATATGCAAATGTTACTAATGTATTTTCTATGTACAAGTAAGAATTTGGTTATGAACTCAACATTTAATGTATACAAAGTAAATGTTTTCAAATATCGAGACAACGACATCTTCAATTGACCCGAGTCAATCCAAGCTAAAATATCAAATTTGTGATTCGAGTCATAAACTAAACCGACCTTAATGACATAATCTTTCTAAAACAATATTTTATTTAATAACACGATAAAAATTAGATACTCTCAAAACCAAGAACCAACACAAAACCGAGACGCTTTGTAAATCACAAGCACTGCTTTTTAAACAAAAATCCAACATAGTCTTAAAAACAAATTAAAAAACATAATAAAATAAAGTCTTAGTATTTTATATATATATATAAATATGATAAAATTATAAAAACAAATGTATTAAAAATCTTAAAAAATATATAAATTTTATGTTAATTGAATATCATGAGTTTCTTTTCATATTAGGCACATAGTAATTAGAAAAAGTATGTTAACATTCCCATAAAAACCTATAATATTATTTGAGAAACATGACAAAATTCAATGATAAGTGAAATATAATGTTAATTTTTTTTGTAGTGCATTTAAATCTACACAAAACAAGAAAAAAAATAAAAAAAAATAAAAAAAGATCGAGGTAAGAGCTTGGCCCAATAGACTGAGGGCTAGAGGTAGACGGGTTTACGGGGTCAGTACCATGTGGATGGCCCTATGTTATTTTTTTAAATGGTGGATGGCATTTTTTTAATGAAAAGAAAAGGTGAGCCAACCTGACTAACTCACCAAACTCGTGACCTGGGTCATAAGACCGTGATAACCTTATAGAAAAAAAATACAAAAAATATAAAGTTAAATTCTTAACCAACTCAATGTTGAAGGATGAAGTTAAAAAAATAAATTAAAAAAAACAAAAAAATGAACCGAGTCAACCTGCCAAGCTTGAGTATTAAGACTAGGATAACTCTATAGAAAGTAAATTGAAAAAAATTATGAAGTTCAATACCCATTAAATCCAACATTGAAGAATGAAATTGAAAAAAAAAAACCTTGGTAACCAAATTGTAAAAGGACAAAGTATTTCATTTTTCATTACTATAGTAAAATGTCAGGTCTTTTAGTATATGTTAATTAGATCCTTGGCCTGTGCTTTGTTGTTGGTCATATCAAATTTTTTTCTTAAAATAAAAATTTTTTTTAGGCTTTACTAATGTTTTTTTAGTACAAATATTTTTTAAACTTGTGGGGATTGACTTGATATGACCAGACCAATTTAGCAGGTCTAAAAGCAACTCAGGTAACCGGAAAAAAAATATAGTTTGACTCAAAATAAATATTTAAGATGAGATTTTTTTATATAAATATTGAGACGACAATATATTAGATCGATTTGGGTCAACCCAAGTTAACTGTCAATCCAAATGTTGGGTCATAAGACCATGATAACTCTATATAAAGCAATTCAAAATAAATTTTGAAGCTTAATTTTCAATAAACTCAATATTGAAAGATAAAGTTAAAAAATAAATTTAGAAAAATGACCTTATTTAACCTAGATTAAAATGTCAAACTCATGATCCAGGTCATGAGATAAGGGTAATCTAATATAAAGAAAATTAAAAAAATTACAATTCTCAATTCCTAATTAACATGGTGTTGAAAGATGTAATTAAAAAAAAAAATTCAATTAGAAAAAAACATAAAAAAACTTGAGTCAATCTTGTTTAACATGTCAAACTCGTGACCCAAGTCATAAGACAAGAATAACCTCATAAAAAATAAACTGAAACAAATCACGAAACCTAACTTTCAACCAGTATAATGATGAAATTGAAGAAAAAAATCAACGAGTAAAATAAAAAAAAACTTGAATCAATCGATTTAACTTGTCAAACTCATAGTCCAAATAATAAGACAAAGTAACTTTTTTGAGCATGTTTGATATTGTGATAGTGGTTCATTTTCAAGTAAAAAATTTTCAAAGTATTTTTTACTTGAAAATATATTAAAATATTTTTTTATTTATAAATTTTATTTTTATATTAATACATAGGTCTAAAAATATATATATAAAATAATAATTTAAAGTAATTAATTCTTTTTAAGAAAGTTTTAAAATCCAAAAACAAATCCACCAAACAAACACACCGCAGAGGAAATAAACCAAAGGTGTTAGAGGGTGTGTGTGAGCTGTGAAGGCTGTGTATGTGTATGCAAATGGACCCCACCACCCATGTGCCCTCCTTCCTGTCTCCACCAGCTCCTGCCGCTCAATGATTAGCTCTCTTTCCCTCCCCCAAAAACCCTCTCTCTCTCTCTCTAAACACCTCAAAATCCCTCCTTTTTCTCTCCAAAAACCCACCATTTTTGCTTCCCACACTCTCTCACCATGTCAGACAACAGTGGTGCTGTCAATAACGGAGCTTTGATAGACCCACAAAGAAACCAGCCGCCGGGAGGTGGTGGAGGAGGAGGAGCTACTAATGGAGCTTTAGCTGTTAAAAAACCACCTTCTAAAGACCGTCATAGCAAGGTTGATGGTCGTGGAAGGAGGATTCGGATGCCGATCATTTGTGCTGCTAGAGTTTTTCAGTTGACTCGTGAATTGGGTCACAAGTCTGATGGACAAACTATCGAATGGCTTCTTCGTCAAGCTGAGCCTTCGATTATTGCTGCTACTGGGACCGGAACTACTCCTGCTAGTTTTTCTACTGTTTCTGTTTCGGTTCGTGCTGGTGGTAATTCTAATTCAATATCTTCGCTTTCCAGCAATAATGTTCATTCAGCTGCTTCTTTGGACCATAAGCCTTTGTTAGGCCCTGCGCCCTTTATACTTGGAAAAAGGATGCGGCCAGAGGAGGATGGAAATGGTGGGAAGGATGATGGTGGGGTTCCTGTGGGCCCCACTATCGGGTCTTTAATGGGGCCCACAGCAACAGCCGCAGCGGGGTCTGGCGGGTTCTGGGCTTTGCCTGCAAGGGCTGATTTTTGGGGGTTTGCTGCTGCACCGCCGGAAATGGTTGTGCAGCCGACGGCGGTGCAGCAGTCGTCGCTGTTTATGCACCAGCAGCATGCTGCCGCCGCTGCTGCCATGGGAGAAGCGTCGGCGGCTAGATTGGGGAATTATCTTCCTGGTCATTTGAATTTGTTGGCTTCATTGTCGGGTGGGTCTGGGAGTTCAGGAAGGAGAGAGGAGGATCAGCGTTGAAGGTGGAAAAAATTGGATCTTGGTGGTGTTGTTGTATGGTATATATTATGAGTATGTTGTTATGTTAAATTGTGCCCTTTTTTTCTCGCTTGTGTGTGAAGAAGGATGGGAAGAATTTAGTGAAAATTAGGGTTAGGGTTTAGGAGTTGGGAGAATTTAAGCAATGGACGAATGATTTAATTAGGGGGTTCTTTTAGTAAGTTTGTTTGGAGATTAATTAGGGTTTTTAGGGTTCAAATTGTTTAGTTTTTGGGGGGGTTTGTTGGAGGAGGAAGGGAGTGAAGAATTGTGGTTCAGATTCTGTGGCTGAATCTGCAAAGGTGTTTTTTTCTTAATGGATTTAGGGAGTCTGCTGCAAATCTACATCAGGCTTTGTGTTCTTATGTTGAGAAAAACTTGTCAAAGTTTGTGGCTAATTTGAGAAGTTTGAGTGCTTTATGCAATTAGTAAGTTCTTCCTAATTTGGAAACCATGTAGGTTTCTTTTCTCTGGTGTGACACAATGCTTGTAAATGTGGGTTGGAAGCATTGTTATGTTATGTTTCAGTAAATGGGTGCATGTACCTTGAATTGATCACTGCAATGGAAAGTGGAGTTTTCCATGTGTCATTCTGCTTGCTTTATATTTAATCTGACGATGCCTGTGTGAATTTGGACTTCAGTCTCCCCAAATTTGTTGAATTTCCCTTTGCTGCAATGGTTGATAAAGAGTTGATATTGATTGATGCAATTTGTGTTCCGGTGAGATGACAACAGTGATGGTTTTGGTCTGTAGATTGTGATTTGCCATGGTGGTTGGAAACTGTTTCTTGCTCCCTTCCACTTTCAGGGTATGTGTTGGTGTACTGATCTCAAAGGAGACTGCTGTGCGTGGGAAAAACTCCTGTGCGTCTTTGTAAGGCCTCTGTTTTGAAACTTTTTTTATCAGTAATCTTAGCCATTTCTCAGATTAATTACTGTGAGAATAATGTGTGTTCCATGTATGTAAGTGAATTGTTTTTCGGGGTGCCTGTTGTGTGAATAAGAAACCCAATTGTTTCTCTCAATTCAATTTGTCGCTCGCTTCCCCCCTTGTGTGCCATTGCCTTATGCGCAATTTATATATCAACAGATTGTGCTATCAATAATTTTAATCTGCATTCCTTAATTTGACCTTCTCGGGTCGTTTTTTCTTCTTCGTATTTGATATGTCCTTCAATCCAACGATTCATGGAACTCTTCCAAAGGGAATCCAGCGATTCATGAAACTCGTTTGAAGCGATTATTGTGAGCAATTTTGAAAAGTTTGTGTGAAACTAGTGAGTTACACCATGCACTAATTAACGAGGAGGTGGACAGTTCATGCTAGCTAGTTTTGTTAGTGGACAGTTATGATATATTTGAGTTACAGGTCGAATCATATCATTTACAAGTTCAACTGGTTTGTTTGCTGTGGGAGGCAGGTTTTCTTCAAGGATTTCATTTTTCTGTTCAAGTAGTCATCCATGTATCATCATCCCAAGTTTTCTTGACTGTTTACTGCTCGGATCCATCTCTTGTATCGACTGTAAGATGCTACATCACATCATTTTCATGAAAACCGGTAGTTGTTGACCAAATGCATTTCTGTTCGGAGCATCATATCACCATTATTAACGAAGAACAGTTGGGGAGTTGGGTGTCTGGGATTACGGGTGTGTTTTGGTGTGTGTGACATGCCTGGTTAATGGATCCCATGTTGCTCCATTTATTCGAGGTTTGCCTGACGAAACCCATCTGCATTTCCCAGTCATGAATATACGCTTAAATGGCATCTCCTATTCGCAAACCCCCCTTGGCGATCATTTCATTCGAAGCCATGCTGTCAGGGGGCAATGCTGTTGTCTCTCTGATGTAGTTTCAGCTTCCAAGGATTCCATGGCTTGGCTGGTTTTAAGGTAGTGGGTTCAGGTTGGGCGCAGCAATCGAATATTAAAATGAGGGACAACTGTTGATACAGTATCAGACTCCGTGTAGTTGCATTTGAGGACAAAAAGAGGAGAATAAATCATGGGTTAGCAGATGCAACAAAATAATTAGCGGGAACAGTGAAGACTTTAAAAAGGTGGGAAGAACAAGATCCATTTGTCATGTCAATATCTGTACTTAGTTGTTTTGGATTAGTGCAAACCAAAAAGGCTTAGAATGATAAGATATACTAATTATTGAGAGGGTCCTACATATTTAATGCTTGAAGAAAAATGGTATGATCCTGTCACATTGAACCAGCTCAGAATATAATTTATTAGACCTGGTTTAGCTAAGACAATGAGTGTCCATGTGAGATGCATCAAGCAAGACTATAATTGAGAGGGCAAAGGCCATTGTTGATGGGCCTCAAGAGAAAACCAACGGCTGATGATCATGGACCCATAGTAGCTACCAAACTAACACAATCCCTTTGCAAATATGGGCAACCTTCAAAGATCTGTTCGTTTCTCTCTTGGTTGATGCTTCTGCTTCAATTCTTCTCGGCTTGGCCTCAGACAAGTTAAATCGAGGATAAGTAGGTTTGAGTCCGGTGGCAGAGGGCTCATACAAAATTATCAAATGATGGCTTGAAGAGACCCTATAAACAGTAAGCCCTTTCCAAGCGCCGTGTGCTTTGGAAGTTGATGCAAACGTAGTTGTAACAACGAACAAACAATGTTTTTAATAGATGTATTTTGTTTTAATAACAAGTGATCATATGGAGTCCTAACCTATCTTTTTTTTTTTTGCAATTAATTAAACAAAGATTAATAAATCCTGTATATTCCACTACTTGGAAATCAGAAAAATAATAATAATAAAAAAAAAACACCAACAAGAATTGCGAAAAAAAATTCTCATCAATAATTTCAGATGAAAACAACAATGGAATAAAACAAAAACCTCAATCAGTAATTAGGTCGGCATTGTTGACATGTCAAATTGCTGATAGAATTGCCAACATAAATTTCATCAGTGATTTTAAGAGGAATTAAGATATCAACACAACATCTCTCCAAAAGCCTAAGCCCCCACCCCCTCCCCGACTTCATTTCTTTTAAAGCTTCACTTCATCCAGTAAGCACACCCACTCATTCATGTTTTAACACATTTATGTTTTAAGTTAATTTATTGAAATTTGTTTGTAGTATTTGTAATTTGCTTGTATATTTAAGTATTTTACTTGTTTATAATGATAATTTTGTTGTATTAATGTATGATTTTTTTTTAGGATTTGTTTTAGATTTGGAGGAAATAAATTTAATTTGTCATTTGATAAAATTGAGTGTGATTTTATAACTTAGATGTGCTAGATTGAAGAAATGATAGGTAATTTAATGGGCACCAATTATTTTGTATCAATTTTATGGTTAAGTTGGAGATTTATTTTGAAATTTTAAAAATGATAGGTTATAAAGTTATTAGTTGATTTGTATAGGTTAATTATTATTCATTGTTAATAAATAATTGAATTTGTGTTTGATAGTATGATTTATTTTTTGAATTGTGTTCATTGTTTACTTTTAGTTACCATGTATTCAAGAAAAAAACAAGTCCAAGTCAAACAAGAGAGCTCCTGCTTCATCAAGTATTAGTTTCAGTGATCATGCTATGAATCTATGAAATGATTATGAAAAGGTACCTAATATAGAAGTTACCGATCAAGGCTCAACTACTAAAGACAACATATTAAGCATATCTTATTTGATAGATTCCATTTCAAGCAAATAAATAACTGAATGAAAGGGTAACCTCTCAATGTAGTTGTTTTGTCTCATGATGTTATTTATTTTTATAGAGTTATTTTAAGTTTTATAACTGTATGAAAATAGCTTTATTAAAATAATTTTCAGGTTTACTAATATTAAAGCTACTCATTTCATTACCTCTATGATAGAGTGATCATTTGAAGAATTGTTGTTTTAATGGATTCAACTTCATGACCATCCTAAATGGATGTATATGGTAGATGCTTGGCGGCGAAATTTTAAGGTTAGATAAATAACCTCTAATTTGAGTGACTGGTTTTTAAATTTTTAAAAACTAATTCATGTATGAATCAATTAATAAAAGATTTTGATGGCATAAGAGCTATGAAATGCTTGTCAGGAGAGTATGAAAAGACTAGGTAAATTTAAATCAATTAATGTTATATTATTGTAAACTTATATTCATTTATTTTCTTACATAATTTATTTATAATAAATATTTGTATGATGCTCACAAATAAATAATTAAGAAGGACGAGTCAGATGACATGGAAAGGTAAAAAAGATATAAACCAAAGTATATCATAGATCATGATTGGGTAACGTATTTTGAATTTGTAGTTTCAGAAAATTTTACAAAATGCTCAAGATCCGATGCACAAAATAGAAATAAAAAAACTCATGGTTCGATAAGCAAACACACCGAGGGAGAAATTCTATTTATCCACCATGCAAAACGCCTAGTTAGAGCTCATTGTTATATATTTTATTTCTTTTCTTGAAGTTTTAATTACATGTTTATTAGTGAGACTTTTAACAAACTATTTAATTTATAGGAAAATCAACTTGGATGAGAACTGACTCTAATAGAGTTATATGAAACTCATATAGAGAATAGAGATAAGGAAAAAAAGGAGAACAAAGTTTGTCGATAAAAAAATAAAATTGTTCATTATAAGTGTTTCGATAGTTAGCATTGGTTTAAGATGTTAAGATTGTTTATTAGCATCAATAATATAAAATGTAATTGAATTTTGAATTATAATTTTTTTTGTTTTATAAGAGAGACATAACATCAATATGGTTGATAAATATGGTTCCACCCACCCTCCTCATGATCCTCAAATATGGTTAAAGATTGTTGTAAGTAATGGACTTGATAGAAATCGAGTTTTTGGTTTGCCTACGGTATCTATCTAAGAACATAGGACAAACCATATGGTTTCAACTTTAGGCATGCCAGATTCTAGTTGAAGTTATTCATCACATGAATTTGACGAGAGTTTGCTGAAAAGAGTTCAAAAATAGATGGTTGCTGAGATGGAAAAGACAAGTGAACAACTCATAGAACAAAATAGGATATGTTTGGCTCAACTAAATGTGACTATGAATGTAAATGGATTATACAAACCTATAAATTTTATAGTTGGAATTATATATATATATAAAACAACAATGAAATATGTATAATTACATACACAAATATAAAAAAAAAAGAGTAAAAATAAACAATGAGAGATATGTATAATTTTATACATAAGCAATTGTTGGCTTGGAGATTATAACAAAAAACAAATCTCTAAAGGAAGGTAATATTTCCCTTGAAATTCCCATCATAAATTTCACATTTATTCTGGAACTTTTGATAAAATTTACAAAATATATAGCAATTTACTAACTTAAAATAGGCCGTAAATTAGAATTCCTCACCTTTTTTTTTATACCTAACATATATAAAAAGTCTTTTTTTCTTCTTTTAAGAAAATACTTTAGCATGTTAGAACTCTATGGTTGCTCAACTTACATGTAAAAATGTAAGAGGATAAAAGTTCGTAGGGAATAATGATGTTGGAAAATCTTGTTGTGTTGGTATATATATTGATCTATAATGTTATTAAATAGACTCTTTAAAAGAAAATATTTTGTTCGTTCATGTAAAATAAAATTATGTTTGTATGCAATATGAATGTGGTAGATAAAATACATCTATGCCATTTTCTATTGGTATACACATTTTATAAAAAAAATGTTTTTATTAATTTGCAAGTGTTTTTTTTATGAAAACATATTTAATTGATTTTTAATTAAATTAAAAAATTTCAGTTAAATACAAACTCTATTACAAAACCTGTTTATTCTTTTCTACAATAAAAAAAACATAATTAAGTTTCCTATTTATACACAAACTCTATTTATTTTTTAAATAAAAAAGCATTTGGATAAAAAAAATCTATTTATTATTTTATCAAATTAAAAAAGGCAACAATTAGTTAGATTGGAATTCTTAGAAAAAATCTTTAAGTAAATACAAACTCTATTTAAAAACCCGTTTATTCTTTTCTAAGATAGAAAATAAATAATCAAGGGGAAACAATTGGATTCTCAATTTGCAATTCTTTATTATCAAGAAGGATTTAACTGATTTTAAATAATAAAAAAATAAAAAATTATTGTATTATGATCTTCATAATTATTACATACCTTAATTCTAATGTAGCATTTAGTTACTATTTCATAACACACACAAAAAAATTCTATTAGGAAAAAATATGTTTGATTAAAGAGATAAATATTTATTTTTATATTTGTAATATAAAAATAAATATGTCTTTAGGATAATTTTGGAGTAGATTTTTATACTTTCAAAACAATAAGTGCAAAAAAAACATGTATTCAGAGACAATATTTATTATATTTTATCTCTAAAATATCCATGTAAAAAGCTCTTAATTTTAGAATTGTTCAACTAAGGCATGCAATAATAAAAATAATTATGATCATAATTTTAAAACCCAATCTGGAACAAGTCACGGGTCAAGAGGGTCAACTCGGGTTAACTAAAAAAAATTCTTTTAAAAATGATCAAAATAATGTTATTTTGATCAAAGATTATATTCTCGAAATAAAAGACTGAGTTTTATTTGAGTTTTTATCCTAGGTCAACCAAATCATAGGTCGACCTAAGTTTTTGATCCGGTCAAGCCATGCTAAATTTTTCTCTATTTTTTTCTTAAATCTAAACATGTCCAAAACCCAAAGCAGTAGGGTCTCGGGTTGAACAATCAGGTCAATCTGAGTTTTATAATTAGAGTTATTATACCATTATTAATTTCAACACAATATAAACTAAAGTAAATTTTTTTTTATTTTTTTAAATATGTAAGTTTGAGAATAATACATATTAATGATAAAATATTTTTTTATTGTCTTGTCCACCATTAATCAATATACAAATACAATTACAGTGTCTTATAAAACACCACCAAATGCAATGTTATTCTTTTTTGTCTTCTCCATTTTCATTGTCTTTGTTTCTGGAAAATTTAGGAGCTGTCTGGGAACGCGTTTGAAATTTTGTTTTTCATAAGTTTAAATTTTTTTGTTTAAAATTATTATTTTTAAAAAATAAAAAATATTATTTTAATATATTTGTAAGAGAAATAAATTTTTAAAAACAACAACTACAAGACTCTTTCTAAATACTCAATGCCCCCATGCAGGATCGAACTACAGACCTTCAGTTTACAAGACTGACGCTGTACCACTGAGCTATAGGGGCACCTGACTACTGTTTTTCAAATAAAAATTTGTGTTATTATATTAAATTGGGCCCCGTCAAAACTGGGCCTCAAGGGACAAGTGGCACCACCACAACAAGGAGTAAGCAACAGGAGAAACATTGGAGGCAACAACCATCACCATGGCATCATCCAAAGGAGGAGCTACCAGTCCAGCGGTGTTGAGAGCATCTGAGATGGAGAAAATGAGTGTAGAACAACTAAAAGCATTAAAAGAACAAACAGATCTTGAAGTCAATCTCTTACAAGACAGCCTTAACAACATCAAGACAGCCACTGGTCGTCTTGAAATCACCGCCACTTCACTTCATGACCTCTCTCTCCGTCCCCAAGGTAAACCCTTTATTTCCTTTTCACTTAAAGCTTCGAGCTCTTTGGATCTTTGTTTGTTTTATAAGTCAAAGATTGAATCTTTATGATTTGTTTTTGTGGGTTTGGGTTGTGGGTTTTTTTTTTTGAAATATTAGGAAAGAAGATGTTGGTGCCATTAACTGCTTCACTTTATGTACCTGGTACACTTGATGATGCTGATAAAGTTCTTGTTGATATTGGAACTGGATATTTTGTTGAGGTTAGTTGGTTACAGCTTGCTGCTTTTTTTTTTAGTGGTTTAGCATCGGATTGGATTGTTTTAACTTCACTGATTGGTTGCCTGTTGGTTTTGTTAACAGAAAACAATGAATGAAGGGAAAGATTATTGCGAGCGCAAGATTAACTTGTTGAAGTCTAATTTTGATCAGCTTATTGAGGTATGTTTTCAATCAATCTTTGTGTTAAGGATGTTGCGGAATTGTTCACATTTGGAAATAGTAGCACTGGGCACTTAATTTGGTTTCTTTAAACCTGTTCTTTTGATGCTAATTGTGTTTGGGGAGTGCAGTCGTCTTTTAGAAGGAACTGCTTTTTAGCAGTTTGATAGGGTGCTTTACTGATTGTTGGTATGGTGCTATACCTGCATAGCGCATCATAACTGTTGATTGAACCATGCAATGCTAATTGCCTGCCAGTCTTTTCCCAAAGTATTTGTCAGCTTAAATCCATTTTCACCATATTTAGTTGCACCTTTCTACTCCTGGTTTCTCCATGTTTCTTCATGTCCCTTCTATAATGTCAGTTCATGTCCCAACTTACAAGAATTGCAGCAATTTTGAAGGATTGTGCTGCGGTCATGTGATTTAAATTGGAATGAATTCGAACTCCCTGTATACTGGTCTTCTGACACCAAACCATACCAGCATTTGGCCACTGTTGCATTTTGCATAAGATTGGAGAGCTGGCAAGTTTTCTATTTAGGACCACACTTGCAGAAATTTTGATTGTCATTAATCCCGTGTCAAAATAAGCATGCTGGGAAGAAAGTAGTCCATCAAGTTAAACATAATAATACTAATTCAAGGGTTTAGAATGCATTTTCTTTTCTTCTTTGAAATTGAGGCTTCAATCTTTTTCAATGGTTTGATATCACCATCGCTGCTACTTGCTAGTCATTCAGTGATGGGATTGCTAAATTTGAAATGCTTAAATTACAGCTTGCAACTAAAAAGAAGACTGTAGCAGATGAAGCAGGGACAATCTTACAGGCAAAACTGAGGCAGTTGGCTCCTACAACTTAAGATTTTCAGACTCTCTGCACCCTTTTTGTTAGGTTGTTGAATTTCCAGCGTTGTGTAAAGGTACTGCTCTGTAAAACTGCATTAGAGGTGACGTAAGTGCTCACCAATTTTTTTTCTTTCTCATTGAGGAGTGAGGAGAAGTTTTCTCAATTCAAATGAGACCAACCTTGGATTAACCAATTACGCTGAAAATAATATGAAGTTAGTGATGATAATATCCAATCTTGTTAATAGGGAGGTCATTGAGGTATCCTCGCAGTTCAATAATTTGAAGGCATGCTGATCTGTTTAATGAATCTTTTATTTCAGATGGTGTGTTATGACTTTTATGACTTTGCTTTGCCATTAGTTTAATTTCCCTTATTGACCAGTTCTCCACAGATTTTCTCTGTCTGGCAAAAAATGAATGCTTCATACTGTATTGATTTCTTTCTTTTTTGATCTATTTGAAATTTACTAATGTGCTGAACTTCTAACTAATCCTGCTTGCCTAATAGAAAGGTTGTGGTCCAAGAGCTTTTATTGGATCTATGTATATTTTGCCTTAGTGGGGCCAAATTTCAACTCCTCACACTTGCAACTTACGCCGTGTTGGATGTGCTTTTCAAATTTTTTTGAGTATTTTTTGTTAGCTTCAATTACTTCTTTTTTTTGTGTCTTTGGACTCTTTTAATTTGTTAATGTAAAAATAAAATAAAAAATATTATTTTAATATATCTCTAAATAAAAAGCATTTTAAAAAGTAATATTTATAACAGACAATCTCAGAACAGAATCTTGACTGTTCCACAAGACCACAAGTGATGTATTGGAATTGCGAAGTTAATTTTGCTTTATCTGACCTAATCAAGAACCTAATGCAACAATTTGTGTATAAATAATAATTATATGCTCAGTAGGAGCATTGTTTCTTGGTTGTGCAGTTATCTGGATCATGCCTCAGCTTCTTTTATTCTTTTTGTTTGTTTTTTTTTGTTTCATTAAACTAATTGATGTTGGATTGAAAGAGATTGTGACTCGGTTGTAATCACTTGATTACAGGGCTCAATATGTGCAGAACTTGGGATCATTCTATCATATATCCTTAAATTTCTTATTAACTCGAGCCTGGTTCCCTAATCAATCCCGTACGAAGTCTAGGCATGTTTAACATGAGAATCCATGTTCAAGTTTGGCTCCTTTAGTAAAGAAGTGAGTTCAGGTTCAACCTTGTTTGCAACCCTAAAGTGAGACATGAATACACCCACTAATACCTCAACAGCGAAGGTCCTTAACAATGGATTGACCAATGGACCCCTTTTGTTTTGATTTTCCTTCTACATCCAGAGAAACTAAATCCCTCAAATAAATGAGGTTTAGGACTCGAATTTGCAAAGTTAAGACCTCGATTAAGAAAGGATTTAGTTTTAAAAGCCGACCCTAAACGGCATCCTCTTAACTGTTGAAATGAAAAAGAGAAGTTAATTGTACTGAAACAAAACAATATCAAGACAGACATTTTAAATTCAAAGCCATTGCATCTTAGAAAAGAGAAGTTTCTAGTTACAAATCAGGGGAAGAATCCATTTTTCTTTCCCAGTTAAATGAAGAAGTGATTAGATAAACAGACAAAGATTTGGGACAATCCCTGGTTGAATAAACTTCCAAAACAATTTCTGTCCTATAGTATTATAGTTAAACCACCCCTCTTCGTTGCTTCTTTTGTATGCGTGTCTGTAAATTATGTCTCTCTTATCATGTGGACACTAGATCATTTGGTGGAGTTATTGTTGCTGGTCTTGGAGGCAATTTCCACAAGTGACAGTAGACACCAGCGGTAGAGGAATGTGGATATGAACTGTGGAGGGTCAGGTTTATTTGACATTTAGGAAGAAGGGTTGATGGAAGACATTATGATGACATTATTGCACACTGTCCTTGTGGTTCAAACCCAATCCCTAGAGACGTTGATTGATTTTGGTAGCCGTGTATGTAGGGCATGATAAACCTTCAATCTAACATGATATGCCTTTTGTTTTTGTACATTTTGTGCTTGGTAGATGACTAGATAGGCTGGCCTTTGTCGTAAAAGATTGTAGTAACTGCTTGGGTTATGGTCAAGACGGTTAATGTTCTCGTTGCTGGTAGCGTTTGGTAATCCAAACATGTTTATGTTTTTTCCATATGCATGTTTTTTTTCTTTTAAGAAAGTATTAAGGCTAGAGCATCGTCATCGGCAAGGATTGGTGCTGAATCTATGACTGATTCTCATGCCGCGTGGAGTCTCTAGAGCTTCGGCTAGATATAGGCGTGGATGTAGAGACTTTGTAGATATGTTGGGTGGGACCGGGTGCAATGCTCCATAAGAGGGTGTGGAGACCACTATTTTATTATACCCCCTCCCCTGTAGAAGGGTAGATGGAATGTACGTTTGTAACTTAAGAACAGGTGGAAACATTTTACTGCTTCATCATTGATTCATGTTGTGGACAAAGTAGGTGTTGTTTCTCTCTACATATAGTAGAACTAAGGGAATTTCAGAGGCAGCCCGTGCTATCATTATTTCTGTTTCTCTCCCATACTTTTCTGTGCTTTTGGATCTGAATATTGCTTGAAAGCGTGTGAATTTTAGTATGGAAAGATCGAAAGTGATGAAAACTATTACTGCAGGAAACATAGCTCCGCAGCCCATTTTTGGCATCATTGAATCTACTCATCCTTGCATTTCTTATCCACAGAAATCAACTGTTAGAGATGCATCCTTTTCTTCCTATCTCAGACCGATGCCAGAACAGATTACTCAAGTTGATGATTCTGAGATAAGCATTTTCGATGCACAGAAGTACTTCAATGAAAGTGGCGGTGACACCAAATTGAGCAGGAGAGTTTCTCCAGTTAATGCTAAACTTGAACGCGTATCCGAGCGATATGATTTCTCTTCGCTTCCTAGATTGTCGTCTGCCTCGTCTTCGGTTGATGGATATGGCAGGAATTATAGAGCTCGTTCTTTCCACGCAACACCAACCGCTTCATCTGAAGCTAGTTGGAATAGCCAGGCTGGTTTATTGTCTAATCCACCAGGTGCTATCGCTGTCTCTATGCGAAACCCACCTCGAAATGATGACAAGAGAAAAGGGTCTGGTACAAAATGGCTTCTTAGGAGAAAATGTCCATGTTCAGGTAAGAAATCTGTTCAAATCGAGGAAAAGCTATCAGAACCAAGAACCCTATCACGGATAAGTCACACTAAAGGACTCTCTGTGGATCTCAAAAAGCAGATTCAGATTCCTACCCCTGTAGAAAATCCTATTGAAAAAAGTTCGGCTACACCGGACTGGCTCGAAAGACGTGAAGTAATCCCCAGTTCTCATAGAATGTCGGCAGATGGCAAGCTCGAAAGGCGTGATGCGATTCCTAATACTCATCGAATCTTGGCAGACAACAGCCGATTTCCTTCAGGCTTAAGCCACCAACGTGTAGTGGCCTCGGCAAGACCATTTAGTACTGATACTACTGCTGGGTTCAGTTTTCCTATACTGAGCCAAACCCCACCTCCCATGAAACTGGTGTTGCCATCAACTACATATAACCCTCCTCTTGAGGATCCACCGCGCGAGTCGTTGGAAGTTTTTCGGCCAGCTGAAGGTCCTATTCCAACAAAGTCAACTTCTGATCTTCAGCGACGTCAAAGCTTCACAGTCATGGACGACGATATGGCAAGTGATGCAAGTTCAGACTTGTTCGAGATTGAGAGTTTCTCAACTCAGACAACATCATATGCAATGTATCCTAATCATCGCGATTCCCTTGATGATGCTCCTAGCTTTAACACAAGGCGATTAGCTGCAACAAATGGAGGGGATTTGTATTGTAGACGAAGTCTTGATGAACCTAGAACACCATCAATTGCACCAACAGAATGTTATGCGCCAAGCGAGGCTAGCATAGACTGGAGTGTGACAACAGCAGAAGGGTTTGACAGAGGAAGTGTTACTAACTTCTCAGTCAGTGCATCAGAAGTTGATGAAACGGCAATGATGCGTGGCCGCGAGGATGAAAAGAATAGCGGCGGTGGGAAGAACAGAGGAGGGAATGGAGCGTTGTTGATGAGTTGTCGGTGCGAGAAGGCGGTTAGTGTAGGGCCACATCCGGTGAAATGTGTGCCTGAAGAGGGACAAAGAGTAGCAAGCTCCACAGTGAGGCATGTGGGAAGTAGGCCAGCTGTGATGAACAAGCCACCACTTGCTAGGTTTCACTCTGCTCGATTGTCTTTACCCTTTGCAACATAGGTCATAGGAAGCAAGCTGTGATGGTAAATTGCTTGCTTCCATGTTCATCAGTTCCCTAAGCAGATACTCTTTCTTTCTCCTTTTCTCTTTTCTTTCTTTCTTTCTTTTTGTGACCTTTTTTGATTGATTGTTGATGGGAGTTCATACTTTCTCTGAGTAAATAAACGAACAATTACAACGTTACAGCCTATAACTAATTAGAGGTTCGTATAGAAACAATTTTTCTCGTGGTTTTCTACATTGTTTTTAGAAAACCTAATTCAACACCATCGATCATTAAATTATGAAAAATAATGCCAAACATTAATATTTTCATAGATGATTGATAAGTTGATTAAAACCCGATAATGAAATCCATAAATCAAGGAGAGACGGAAAAACACAATGAAAATGATGAATGACTCGTGTGTTAATTTTTTCCAGCCTAGACAATGGGGCAATATTCAAGCCCAAGTGTCTGGGTTTTTTTTTTTGTATTCATTTTCATATATATATATATATATATATTTTAAAAAAATATTTATTAAGAATGTAATTGCATTAAAAAATTGATTTTTTTATTTCATAATATCGATATGAAAAAAATCAAAACAATAAATAATAAATAAATTATTTTATATAATTTAATAATTTATAATAATTAAAAAATGAGTCTATTAGTAAATTAGTTTTTTTATGAATTGAGTAAAATCAATTAATTAAAGAAGAATTTAGATTAAAAATTATAAGAAGAATTTGTTTTTATCCAATGAGTGAGTTTTTTTAATATTATGAAAGATAATGAATATTATTATTGAGAAATTGATATAATAATCAAAACACATATAATATAGAGAAATTGATATAATAAAAACTGATCATGCTATTAAAATAATTAGATTTAATGATGAAGAGGTGGGGATTGAAAGATAACAAAAATATGCATTTGTGAAGAAATTATTATCTTTCATTTTCAACTATTTTATATTTTAAATTTATGCTAGTTTAATTTTATTATTAAAATATTTCAAGAAATAATTTAATGACTGAATAAATTATAATTTCATTTTTTTACAGTGAATTATCTTTTTTTTATGATGATTATAATTTTTTTAACATGATTTTGATGAGTGAAGAAATTTTCATTTGAAGTTAGTTCAATAATAATAATAATAATGCTTGTTATAAGCTAAAGTAAAAAATAATGATATTATTTATTATTTTAAATATTACAAAACAAAATATAAAGAAATTTATTCTAATTTATACACATAACCAAAAGCAACTTCATCTCCATCTTTTATTGGATCTCGGCTTCTATGTTAGATCACTTTTATCTCTACATATAGTAATTAAACGCCTTTTAAAGATGACAAACCATCCCATTTAGGTCAACCCTGCTCTAGTTTTTCATGTTAGACCCATTTTTCCTTAAAACTTCATCGTTGTTGCCCGAATCGAAGGCCACTATTGGGCCAAGCAGATTGCCTTATGTGTCAGCTCGACCCTGAACCTGTGAATGCGAACCTGACACAAGCAATGATGCGAAACTCCAAAACAGCAACTATCAGAGGACTAGAAGGCCCATGGTTTTGGACACATTAGAAACTTCTTCTGTGGTTTACTGGAAACCGACCCATTATTCAAAGCCTTGAGTGGAGGAAAAAAGCAGAACCATCCACAGAAACCATACCCGGTTTTTAAAACAGAGACACGCCTGTTACGACTGGCCAAAACCAGGGGGCTACGTTGTTTCATCGTTGTATAAAATACGTGACAAACCCATGAAACCTTCATTCCCAGAATTCGTTTCCTTACCAAAAAGAAAAATCTTTGCTTATTGTTCCATGGCTTCTCTTGTGCTTTTGTTGTCACAACTTGTTCGTCCTCAAAACACAAACCGGGCTTTTGTGTCCACGTTAGCTTCTTCTTCCTTTACCACTTCTTGTGCTGCTGCTATGTCTTCCACTGCTAATCAGAAACCATTGCCAAAGGATAGCAACAAGTATGAGTCAGGGATTGAAGATCAAGTGCAGGAGCCTAGGTTCTGTGTAGACCAGCTGGCTTGGCCTTAAGGACTTGTATGATAAAGGAGACCGGTCCTTCTCTTTTCTAATTTTGTTGTAACACTCTTTACCTTTTGAATATATTATTGGAGTAGCGAGCTTTTTTTTTTTGAGTAAGCCTCTCTTTCTATGCCGAAACATCTAATAAAATACATTTTTTTCATGAATTTGTTAATTTTGAAGTTGATTTCACTGCAGAATGTTTGGCCTTGAAAGTGAAACTCAAGTTCAATATGATAGGGAATTTGTAACTCAATTTCTGAATTTTGAACGTGATGGCAGGGGTGAAGTATGACTACATGACATGCCTGGCATCCATTTCCCTATACGGTTTAGGTATAGTTTATTTTGGAAACACTAAAAAAGCAAAACATGATCTTCGTCATGAAATGCCCTGATCTGTATAAGCTTTGATGATTTGCCAAGCATTCCTTTACTTCTCTTCTTAGTTGGATAAAGATACAAGTGTAGGATTTGTGAGTCTAATAATAGCTGCTGTGGAGGAAAAAAACAAGGCGCTCACGAAGCAGTAGTGTCTTTGACAGACCTCTCAAAAACAAGCCAGCAACAGCTTGAAGGAGAATAACCCCACGCACTATCATCCTTCTTAATTTGCAGCAACAAAATCTTGTAGCATCAGTAAAACAAACACATCATCTGTTTGTTTCTTGGAAGAATACCAGTAGCAACAATAGATCTCTCAGGACGATCCAATTGTAGATCACGTTCCTGACATCAGAATCAATAGTAGTGTTCAGAAGTGGCAGCAGTAGACCTCCCACAACAGTCCAGTAGTTCACAGCAGCCATGGTTCTCCAGTTCTAGCAGCAACACGCAGAAGACCAGCAGCAACAAATTCGCAACACAACAACTTGGACGCAAGACAAAGCAGCAGCAGCATAAAACATTACAGCAACATTAAAATTTTTGGTCGTCCAATAGCCAAAATAGCAGTCACACCTAGCATTAGCTTTCTTTCTTTCCTTTATTTTTACAGCAGCATACATGGGAGATCTTTAGATTGTTGAAGGGATCGAAAAGCTTAACAATCAAAATGACAATACATGGTCAACACGCTAAGATCTATCCTACGCAAGTGAAAGATGAAAGCTAGTAAAACAATGTTTCCCTTGAACCTTGAAGACCACAATTGAAGAAGATATGCCGGAGCACATTCAGGATGCTACAACATCAAAATTAAAAGAGGCATAACACACCCTTGCTAGCCTCTTGATTATCAAGGAAGAATGATATCATATTGAAACTTCTCGAGAAATTTAAATTATAACCTGAAGCATCTATTAGTTAAATAATGATGAAAAGAATAATCGTTATGGTTTAAGACTCTAATATCACAATTTTGTTGAGTTTGAAAATCTACTTGATGGTCAAGAAAATATATCCAAACAGATGGCGGGAATCTTGTTGATGGGTGAAGAGAAAGCACTCTACACCAATAATGGCAAGAGTAATTAGTGGTATACTTGTAAGGATCCTGTTGAAGGGTAAAGAGAAAGCACTCAACACCAATAATGGCAAGAGCAATTAGTGGTATACTTGTAAGGATAGAATCCATAGTTGGGACATCCAAGGACAAGAAAGGAAGGCTTTCATTAATGATGAGCTTCAAAGAATTATGGCAATGATAGAAGATTTGAAGACATGTTATAAATGTGAGAATAGCGGTCATATGAGGAGAGATTGTTGGTTCAAAAAACCTACAAAAAACAATGCTGCTATTGGTGGTCATATGATGAGAGATTGTTCGTTCAAAAAGCCTACAAAAAAAAAAGAAAGATATTATTTCAAGTTTAGAAAGGCAGATTGAAGATGAATGGGATGTTAA
>Ga0307515_10006643_pt1 | contig 23051 bp, 8 predicted proteins | sample 17_EM_MG_FD_194513 | JGI IMG/M metagenome (GOLD analysis project Ga0307515, IMG submission 194513) | Populus trichocarpa ectomycorrhiza microbial communities from riparian zone in the Pacific Northwest, United States - 17_EM | ecosystem: Host-associated > Plants > Roots > Unclassified | place... | reverse complement strand
TGTATAAACACTATACTGTATTAATATACATGTATGTATATATACACCAATGTGTATATATATATATACACATTGCATATACTGTACCTTTACAGGTAAATTGTTTTTTAATAAAATTTAGCCGGTATCTCTCAGCATAAATAGAATTTTTAGACTAGGGTGCAATACTATATACTGTTATATTTATGTAAAAATTATTTATGGTACATACTTATAGATTATTAAAAAAAAATAAGATAATCTTATTTTTTTTAATTAAAAAGATAATCTTTTTTTTTATTTTTAAATTAAAAAGGTTATATTTATTTATAGATTTAAATACTCATTTATTGTATAAGTTTTAATAAATATAATTCAAATCAAAATTATATATTAGAGTAGATACAGAATAATGTATAGTATCTAGTATTGGTGCAGGATATATACCAAATATTACCGTAGGTAAGACTAATGTTAATAATACTATAAATTCTCTTTTATTTAAATCAGGTATATTCATTGAAAACATTTTTGAATATGTACCTCCAAAAGATATTTTTTGATACATATTTATAGTATACGCTGCAGAAAATACTATAGAAGAACTAGCAAATATACCTAGTAAGGATGATCTTTCAAATACCCCGTATAATGATAAGAATTCCCCTATAAAATTAAAAGATAGAGGAGCACCACAGTTTGCAAGACATAATATGAAAAATAGTATAGCAAACAATGGTAATATTTGGGCCATTCCTCTATAAAAAGATATAGATCTAGTATGAGATCTATCATATAATATACCACCTGCACATATGAATAATCCAGGCGAAACTAGCCCGTGCGCTAAACCTAAAACAATACCTCCTTCAATACCTTGAATGTTATTACTGAATACCCCTAAAAGATATACGGCCGCATGAGAAACGGAACTATATGCAATAAGTTCTTTAATATCTATTGTCCTTAAGGTACTAAGACTAGCATATATTATAGTAATAACACCTATAATATATATAATATATGTATATTCCATATATGCTTTAGGTAACACTGGTAATATTAATCTAAATATACCATATAGACTTAATTTAAGAACAATAGCTGCTAAAATAATACTCCCACCTAAAGGCGATTCAACGTGAGCTTTTAAAAGTCAAGTATTTAAAAATATTGTAGGAGTTTTTACAGCAAAAGCTATAAAAATACCATAAAATAAAAAAAGCTGTGTATAATAAACAATATTTCCTTTAAAAAGAGTATCGAAATCAGTACTACACATAATGGATGACATACCTAATATAGATAATAATAAAAATAAAGAACCTAATAATGTATATAAAAATAAATAAAACCCAGCTTTTACTCGATTATCTGATCCAAATATACCTATTAATATAAATAAAGGAGGTAAAATACTTTCAAAAAATACATAGAATAATAAAAAATCTAATACTAAGAAAACTGATAATAATAGAGTTTCTAGTAATAAAATTATTATTATATAACATCCTACATCCTCCGAAATAGACTTTCAATTTGATAATAGCGATATCGGAATTATTATTGTAGTTAATAATACAAAGTATATAGATAAACCATCTACACCTAAATACAAGTCATAATGACTTATTTCATGATACTCTTGTACAAATTGAAATTGATTTGTACTAGAGTCAAATAAAATAAATACAATTAAAGATATAAATAAATTAAGTATGGATGTATATAAAGCTATTAACTTAAGTCTTATTAATGGAAATCCATAACTCATACCAAATAAAATACCAAGTACACCCATAAGGGGTATTATAAGTAAATACACCAACAACATATAAAATAATTTTTTTTATTAAATCCCTCTATGTTAGATATTACGAAAATGTATTTAATATATTTAAATATAATCGTAAGCATTATTATTATAATAATTGTATTATACAAATATAAACATATTGTCACCAAAAATATTCTAAGGTGAAAAAGTATAACTTTTTATGATAAAATTTTTTTTCTTAATCTTTTTTATAATACATAAAATAAACCTCTAAAGGTTTATATATATATATATATATATTAGATATAAATATTTATGTATATGCTTACTATAAAATAGTTTTTATTATAAATATATTTTTATAAAGACACAATTATATTATTTAATGTACAAAAGCATTACTTTATTACTAATACAAAAAAAAAGATTATTTTGTAATATATACACCTTATATTATTATACCTATATATACTTATATATTTGGGCTTTAAAATAAAATCTTCTCCCAATAATTGCTGCATTAATAAATTAATTATGCAATTTTCCCACTTTTTTATAAATGGGGGTTTGTTATAATTTTTAGTATTATTTTCATAACAAGTTAACTGTATTAAACAGTTCAGTTTTTTAAGATATTCTTCTAAATACTAAGTTTATTTTACTATTGTTCTTGTAATCAATGAAGGAATTTAACTAATGGCACTGATTCAACTACAATAGGCATAGAACTATGTAATATACCACATATTTCTGAACACTGACCATAGAATGTACCTAATCTATTAATAAGAACAGAAAATTGATTTAATCTTCCAGGGTAAGCATCACATTTTACCCCTAATGCTGGAATAGCAAATGAATGAATTACATCTGCAGCTGTTAGGATAAATCTAGTGTGTGTAATTTCAGGAAGAATTACTCTATTATCAACTTCTAACATTCTTAGACTTCCTTTTTCTAAATCTGATTCAGGTACTAAATAAGAATCAAATTCTACAAAATCTCCATCACTATTTAAAAAATCTGGGTATTCATAACTTCAATGTCATTGGTGACCTTCAGCTAATACGGATAATGATGGGTCTATCACTTCATCCATTAAATATAATAATTTAAAAGAAGGGAAAGCTATTAAAACTAATATTAATGCTGGAGTAATAGTTCAAATTAATTCTATTAATGTTCCGTGATTTAAGTATTTATTACTTATAGGTGATTTAGTATATTCAAAATTTTTAATAATAGCTCCCTGTATTCAACCTACACTAAATAAAATAGCAACTAAGTAATACATAATTACATCATGTAATTCTATTAAAGCTTCCATTTGTGGACTAGCACTATCTTGGAAGTAAAGTCCTCAAGCTCTAGGTGCATCACATAATATAGCGTTATTATCATAAGTACAACCTAAAAACAGGAGTAATGAAATAAAAACAGTTACTACCATAGTAAGTATTGTATTATTACGGTAAGTGTCACCCAATTTAGAACTTGATCCAGAATCCACTAATGTTGCACTTTGTAAAGGTAAACTAGTAAATGCATGAGGTTTAGGTGGATTATGTAAAGCTCATTCTAACCCTGGTGAACATTTATCCTTAAGTATACGTAAATAATCATTAAATAGTTGAGGAACTGCTCAAGGATACCCGAATACAGCTTTACCTTTTACAAGTTGTAAGTATACTATTTGTAAAAATAGTGCTGTAGCAGCTACAGAAATAATAGAACCAATACTACTAATAAAGTTTCAACCTGTAAAAGCATCAGGGTAGTCACTAACCCGACGTGGCATACCTTGTAAACCTAAAAAATGTTGAGGGAAGAATGTTAGATTAACCCCTGTAAATAACACTCAGAAATGAGCTTTAGAGTATAATAAGTTATAATCTAATCCTAAAATTTTAGGTATTCAGAAATATCATCCACTAAATAAGGCAAAAACAGCACCCATACTTAATACATAGTGAAAATGAGCAACTACATAATAAGTATCGTGAAATGCAATGTCAAGTGATGCATTTGCAAGCACAACTCCACTTAAACCTCCTATTGTAAACATAAATACAAAACCTAATGCAAACAATAATGAAGGTATTAAGTGTAGAGAACCACCGTAACAAGTGGCTAATCAAGAGAATATTTTAATACCTGTAGGTACAGCTATTATTAGAGTAGCAGCTGTGAAATATGCTCTTGTATCTACATCTAACCCTACAGTATACATATGGTGGCTTCAAACTACAAATCCTAAAATACCAATAGAACACATAGCGTATACCATACCAAGATAACCAAAAACGCTTTTATTAGAATTTGCTGAAATTGTAGTACTTATTATACCAAAACCAGGAATAATTAAAATGTAAACTTCGGGGTGCCCAAAGAATCCATCTCTTCAGGATTAATTTATACTTTTTTAAAGCCTCTCATTAAAACCAGGTACCGGTTGTCGAAAGACAAACTCCGGGCTTGTGCACCGTGTGTGCACGGTGGAAGAAACCGACTGTACATTAAGCATCATTTCAGACACCTGCCAGCGACGCAGTCTGTAGCGACTTCTTAAACAGCCGACGGTCTTTAAGAGAGGTCTAATTAACCGTGTTGCACTAGCATTGCTAATATTTTTATTACTTTTCCTTGTATCTCTTAAATACATTTCCTTGTATCTATAAAATACGTTTAAATTTATTATATAAAATATAAATTTTAAACTTAAGAGTTGCAAGTAATACTTATATATATTAACTAAGTCTAAGGTATATTTTTATTAAATATTTTTCACTGTTTCAGATCTTATCAGTTTTTACATCTGTCTTAGTAGTTTCATAACTTTAGGTTAAACCTTGACTTATTTTCCCAAAATTTTTGGGTTATTTATTTTACTTATTAGTTTTACTTTATAAATAGTCGTATGATTTTGATATTTATTTATATGATTTTCATCAGTCTGATTACTAGAAATATCTCTTCATAATTTGTACAATAAAGACTTTTTAGTATATAACCTATACTTGTTAAAATAGGGGAAAAGAATATGACATGGGTCAAATCCTCTCAGTTTATATATAGAACTTTCTCCTTTTTTAGAGGAAACATTGCCTTGTTTAAATAATAAACATAAATGTTCTAAGAATGTTTTATCTATAATAAACTTTTGAGCTATATTAAATATTAAATTAGCTCTGTTTGTATGATAGTTTGAAAAATTAAAACAACCTTTTCCCTCCACAAAACCTGAAAACCAAGAGTCTGTTAGAGTAGGTAGATTATAATTTTTTTTTAAAAATACAGGTTCTAAAAATGTTTTACCTATAATAACTCATTTATTAAATAATTTAATGTAATTGTAAAATAATTTTTGTTTGCTTGGTAAAACTATATTTCCATTATATATACTAATTAGAATATCTATTTCTTTCTTATTATGTGAAATATATATACTATTTATAGAGGATTCAATTGAAACTTTACCAAACCCAAGTATTTCTTGTATAAATTTTAAAATTTTTTTATCACCTTTAGGTTGTCTAAGAACAAACAACAAATTCCCCCTAGTATTTGTTATAAAAGAACCTTTTCCTTCAGTGAAACCAATAAATCAAGTTAAAAAGTTTTTGGAGGGAGTTTTTTTATTTGGCAAATAATTATTGTATTTTTTATAAAATGTAATAAAACAAAAAAAACTATTAAATGATACAGTACTATTAGAATATATACTATCAAATATGTATGGAATAATAAAGTAACACTCTATGTTATCCTGTAATACAACAAAAGCTTCCTTTTCTGGGTTAGCATTATCTATAAAATATAACCCTCAAGCTATAGATGCATCACAACTAATGGTATAACCACTAACACAATTACAATCACAAACACAATTGCAATCACTATAATAGACTAATCCTACACTTAGTAATAAGATAATAAAGTATAGTATTCCAGATAAATAATAATTAGCTGCATATTTAAACAGTCTATCATATAGACCAGCAGAGTTTATAGCTCTACGTATAATTAATAATAATTTTATTAAAAACCATATAATTAAAAATAATGTATAAACAGCTAACCCTATGTATTTATTACAAAACATTCCAATAAAAAATTCTTTTATACAAAGTATGTAATTTAAAAATGAATAAAATAACATAAAATATATTAAACCTAATAAGAGTGGTGTTAAAAAAACAAGCATAGGTTTAATATATGTAAAAGCAGTTAAACGAATAGGACCTAGTATTAATAATATATTACCATTAATAGGTGTTCAACCTGAAGGATGTTTTGGTTTTTGCACTTGTGGTTGTGATCCTGATGCAAATTGTGGTTGTTGTGCAACTTGTGTTTGTGCAACTTGTGGCTGTCCTACTTGTGGTTGTGCAACTTGTGGTTGTGATCCTGATGCAACTTGTGGTTGTTGTCCTACTTGTTGTTGTAGTGCAGCCTGTTGTTGTTGTGCATGTTGTTGTTGTAAGTATAGGATTCTCCTCTGTCTTATTTGAGCCATATCTCTTCTAACCTCTGCAATTCTTCATTGAATAGGTGCATCTGGATCTGTCATTAGAAGGTCTAACGAATAATCTAAATCAGCTTGTAAATGAACTAATTGTTCACTATCCGTCATATTATTTTTAAATCTTCGTCATTGTGGATGTATACCAGATCGCTCTGTAGCGCTATCTACAGTTCGACCGGCTGGACTTGAATGTAGAGGGTGGTAACAAAATGAGTGAGGTCGGACTAGACAAATAGATGGGTCTGCAAAATACATATCTAGTTCAAAAAATTTAATAGTTGTAGGAAAAAAAATAATAATAATAATTAGGATATAAAAATAATTTTTATATTCTAATATAAAGAAAAGATGTTGATATAATATAGGGTCACCACCACCCGCTACCTCAAAGAATGATGTATTAAAATTTCTATCTGTTAATACCATAGTAATTCCACCGGCTAGTACGGGTAGTGATAATAATAATAACACAGCAGTTATAACAACTGCTCATGCAAATAAGATTAATTTATGTAATCTTATACCTGGACTTCTCATATTAAATGTTGTTGTCATAAAATTCATAGCTCCTAGTAAACTAGATATACCAGATAAATGTAACCCAAATATAGCTAAATCTACACTAGGACCACTATGACTTTGTATACCCGATAAAGGTGGGTAAAGAGTTCAACCTGTACCTACTCCATTTTCTATTCCACCTGCAAAGAGGAATAAGATTAGACTAGGTATTAAAGATAAGTAACTTATATTATTTAGTCTAGGGAATGCCATATCAGGACCTCCTAAACCTAATGGAAGTAAAAAGTTACCAAATCCACCTATTAAGGCGGGCATAACCATAAAGAATATCATAATAATAGCGTGGGCTGTAATAATACTATTATATAGTTGATTATCGGCAATAAACTGTACACCGGGACCTGACAGTTCTAATCTAATCAGTACAGAAAAAGCTGTACCAATTAAACCTGCAAATAATGCATATATTAGATATAACACTCCAATATCTTTTGCATTAGATGATAAAAATCATCTTTCATATCACATACTAATACCAGATGTTTTTAGATTTAATTTTTCATATTCTAAAACACTAGGTGAAATAGTATTATTATAAATAATATTTGGTTGGAGATTTAATAACATTATTATATCTAATTGTGGGCATATTTTTTAGAATAAAAACAGATCATTTACCTGTGCTTTATAGTATGAATTACTAAAATATTCTATTTATATATAAATATATATACCTAAGGATCTTTAAAAAAACCTTTTAGAAACCTTTATTTTGCAATAATTTCCTTATAAAGAAACTTTAGTGTAAAAAAAATTTCTTTATAAGAAATCCTTGTAAGGATTTCTTACTATATATATTAAGATATTAATTTAAACAAATTATAATGACATCATTTAATTATGTCCTTTAAAAAAAAAGGATACACTTTGTAAAAAATGTCCTTTATTTTTTTAAGGGTATTCTCTTAATTATGTCCTATAATGTACTTAAAAAAAAATTTTTTAATAAATCCATTTAAATATAAAACCTATAATAGGCTTAATGAAATGTAGTTTAAACTATAAAAAGAAGTTCTTCTTACTACACCAGTTTATGTTCCTATCAGTATAACATTTTTGTTAATTAACAAAAATGTTATAAAAATAAGCACGGGAAAAGTCACTTACGTATTAGGGTTTAATAAAATAAATATTTTATTTTATTATAGATTAGAGGAAAAGAAATTTTTTGTTATAAATTTAAAAATTATTTACCTATTAATTAAGACCAGAAAAAATTATAATTAGTAATTTACTTAAACTATATTTTTATAAAACTTATAGGATAAAAATCATATATTATACAAAGAGATATGAAGGAGTTGAACCTTAAATTTATGATCTGCAATCAAAATGCATAGCCCTATGCAACATATCTCTTAAAAAAAAATTAAAAAGAATTTTAATTCTTTTTAATTTGTTGTTTTTTTTTAATTAAATAAAAATAATAGTATATATATAATATATATCTACGTCATTAATGTAATTCTAGAGCATCTTTTATGTAAGAACAAGATAATACAACAAAAACTTGAGCTTGTATAAATGCTATTGCTAATTCTAATCCAGAAAAAGCGATTATGAATGATAAAGGTAATAAACCTAAAAAGAAGAAAATTATACCCGAAGTCATTATATTATATGTAAATCCACTAAGAATATTTAATAGCATATGACCACTCAAGATATTTGCTGCTAATCTTAGTCCTAAAGATACATTACGAGCAAGATATGAAATAGTTTCAATTATTACTAATAATGGTAGTAATCCTAAAGGACAACCTGCTGGAACAAATAAAGAAAAGAATTTTAATCCGTGTTGTTTGAAACCTAGTATTGTAGCACCTAATACTACAGTAAAACTAAGTGAAAATGTTAATATAAAATGAGATGTTGAAGCAAAACTATAAGGTATCATACCTATAAGATTATTTATTAAAATAAATATAAATAATGCATACATAAATGGGAAGTAAGCTTGCCCATTTTTATTGTTAATTTGATTAATTACTATACTATGTATAGTAGCATATAATGTTTCTTGACTTAAAGATCATTTATTAGGAGTTATTCTTGAGTTATTAGTAGCTAAAATACTAAGATAAAAAGCTAAAAATGCAGCAATTGTCATATATAGACCTATATTAGTTATAGATAAGTTAATATTTGCTAATAATGGTGTATCTATACTGAATAAATTTCTTATTTCAAATTGATCAAGTGGACTTAAAATAGTTATATTGTTATACATATATATATATTTATTATTACTACAAGTACTAAATAGAATTTCTTTTTTTATTAAAAGTTTAACAAAAAAAATAGTATTCGTATATTATATTGTATTATAAATAATAATATTGAAAAAATTATTATTATAAAAAAAATTACTTGGGTACAAATAAGCCAGATCTTGTCATGCAATATTTAACTAAAAAAAGATATATTTAGGTTAGAGTTTAAAATTCCAATAAAATACTAAAAGTTTTTTTGGTTTAAATTTTGTGCATATTTACCTAAGTTTTTACTTCACTTAAAATAAGTTATATTTATATCCCTGGACTTTCCTATTGTATATTGATAACATTTTTAGTTATAAACATACAATTAAACATATGTACCACAAGTATATAGTATAAACTATATTTTTATACTATAGAGTATATAATATAAAAAAAAGTTTATATAAGTTTTTGTAATCAAAATTTTAAATCTTAAATATCAAAGATGATATTTTTAGAAAAATTAATGACTACTAACTCAACCTTTTAAACCAAAAGATCCATTCCGTGTTTTAGAATTTATAATCGTATATTGTGAATTAGATTTAACATAACCTCTTAACATTGTAGATGATTTTTTATTATAAGAGGAACGTATATTTTTTAAACTACCAACATATCTATATTTAAATATAGCTCTCATAGCTGTTAAACGTCTAGTTAATCTACCTGATGTTTCAAATCTTACTCCACTTACTATTTGTTGTTTTAAAACATTTAATATATTATTTTTATTAATACTTTTATGATTAGCATCAAATGTTATAAGTGTATGTAAATCAGGTATTTTTACCATTTTTAAAATAGCTTTTCTTAAAATTCTAATAGCTTTATTTTGTCTATCTCTCAATTTTAATGCTATAGCCGATGAAAAAATATCACTATTTAAATGTATAGATTTTAATTCTATTAACTTAATTTCTATTTCTTTACCATATATTTTATATATTAAATTAATTAAACCTAAATTTTTCAAATTTAATATTAAGTTAGTAAATTTAGATTTATTAAAATTAATAGCTTTTGTATAATTGAAAAATAGTTTTTGTAATTTAAAAAGTTTTTTTAAAACTTTTTTTTTATATGTAAAGATATTATACATCTTTCTTCTTTTTAGCTTTAAAATTAAATAATTTAATAAATTATTATTTATTTTAAAAAAAGTCATTTTTCATTTATTGAAAATAAAAAATTTATTTTTTAATAAATAAATTAATCTGTTTCTATAACTTATAGTTAAATTTGTCTTTTCTTCAACAAATATTTTTTTTACTTTTAAAAGCGTGATTAGTCTTCTTAAAACTCTATACATAGATGTTTTTTGTTTATTATATATATATAGTACAATAAGAAGTTTAGTATTAGTATGCTTTAATTCAGCTCTACTAACATATATTTTATTTGCTGAATAACGACTTTTATTATGACGTCTACGCTTAAAAAGTATTTTAGTTTTATATTGTATAATATTACAATAAATTTTAAATAATTTATTTAAAATAGCATCATAAACAATTAATGATTTTATATATAATTTATTATAACTATAAATATTACCAAATCATTCTTTTGTTGAAGCCGGGTAAAATATCATTTTTTGATATTCATCTTTTCGATGTTTATTATAAATTTTTTTTTCTAAATTAAGATTATTAAGTGATCGATTATTTAAATAGTTTAATCTTTTTAAAAATATATTTAACATATGATATATATATATTTAATATTGGTATTATATAAGGAAAGCAAAAAGTTTATTAAAACAATATATGCTGTATAAATTAATAAACGACATAAGTAAAAGTAGGTACATAATTATAATAAATAAAAATTTTTATTCTTTAATATAAAATAATATTTATTATTATAAATTTGCCTTTAAATAGTTAAATATAGTTAAATATTAACTATATTAATGCATTTTTTTTTATTTAAATATATAGTGCTAATGAAGTAGCAGTACTTAGTAATTCTTCTGGGGTGAACATAAATAAAAAAATAATTAATGAGATAAATGCAACACTCAGTCAGCTAATTACCATTAAAGGGGATATATTTTTAAAAAATTTATATATATTTTTTATATAATATATATAGATTATTATATAGTAATTTTTTAAAAAATAATATATTTTATATGTTATATTTATACTTATATTAAAATATCTTTTATATTTTTTGCATAAAGTATAATAAGATCATATTAACGTAGGTAATGTTAATACTATTTCATATTTAATAAAGTCTATAACATAATTATATATATTTCATATAAAATCAGGAATATATAAAAGAATATTATAATTAAAGGTAAACCCTATAGAAATTACTAATGAAATAATAGATAATAATAAAGTAATATACGGTAATATATATTTAAAAAAAGGTAAAATTAAATTAATATTACCTGAGATTAATATAGGGCAAATATATTGTGAACTAATATTGAATTCATCAAATCTTTTTTTAGCTTTTTTATATTTTTCTAATTTAAGATTAAAATCCTTTGATAATTCCTCATATATTTGTTTTAATCCCTCTTGTTTTGTATTACCACTCTCTTCATCAAAATATTCTTTATAATGAGCCATAATATCTCTCATAGATTTATTTTGAGATTTATCCGGAAGCATTTTATCAAGACGTACTGCTTTAACAATATCCTGTACCGCTTCATGTGCTTGCGCCATTTCATCTTTACACTTATTTTTATCTTGTATAAGAGTACGTAGTTCTTCGTTATCTATAGAAGACGAGGATGCACTACGTAAAGGTATATTTGTAAATCTATGAGGACTAGGTTCTTCCATAGTAATATAGGGATGAATATAATGAATACGGTCTCCAAAAAAAATTAATAATAGCTTCATACTTAATATATAAGTATATATACTCTTCAACGGTTCAAAATTTGAATCTTCAAACGTAATACATACAATAAGAACTAATAATACTATATTAGATCTTAAATATAAGATAAAAAATAAAAATTTTGAAAAAATAGATTTGTCATGTTTAAAAAAGATTGAATTTGATAATAATAAAATAATTAGTAATAAAATTAGCATATAAAAAAAATTTTTTTGGTTCATATTATTAGTACAAAATACTATATAATATATATAGTATTAAATACATAATATATTTAACAAAATAGTGTTATTTATTAGTTTTTTTTTAACATTTAATAAAGATTATTATAAATAATAATATCTATTATTTTATAGTATATGTATCCTATATATATAATATATATTAAACATACACTACTACTTTTTTTCTAAAAATGAATACCTATATTTGTAATTAGGAATATAGACCTAAAAAAGCCAGGAGAGAAATTTGAATTCCCACTATTAATGCATGAAATTAATGTTCTACCTATTGAACTACCCTGGCTATATAATATAAATAATGTATAATTAAATAATTATAATTAATATATATATACATATGTGTATTATATAATATAGGGAGGATACTCTGACTCGAACAGAGAACTTACTGTGCCACATACAGTTGTTCTACCTATTGAACTATATCCACCTTAAATATTGCTATGTAGGGGTGATTCGAACACCCATAAATAAATACCAAAAATTTATGACTTACCATTAGTCTACTACATATTTGTATAATGGTTTATATATTTACAAAAAGTATATATGGGTAATAAGACTCGAACTTATATGATTAATATCACCCCGTCCTAAGCGGGACCTGTCTACCAATTTCAGCATACCCATTTTTTTTTATTATAGATAAAAAAAGCATTTAAAAAAAATATATTACTTTAGTATACCTAAAGTAATCTTTATATAAAATTATACTAATGGATGCCCAAGATAAGATTTGAACTTATAACCTAAACACCTTCAAAGTTTCGCTCTACCAGTTGAGCTACCTGGGCTTTTTTTTATATCTTGCATTTAAAAACTACTTTTTTTTATAAAGTATACTTCTTTTAAAGACGGTAAACTTTTTATTATATCCACGAATAGTATATTAACTATAATATTATTAAATAATTAACAGGTTTATATTAAAAAGTTTACTAAGTTAATATCTAATATCTTTACCTGTAAAATAGATTAAATTTAATTATAAATTATATATTGGAGATATTAGGACTCGATCCTAAAATAACGATATGCAAAATCGCAGTTTTACCAATTAAACTATATCCCCGTTTATATATATATATAAATATAGACCCAAGCGGGGTTCGAACCCGCGCATTTAACAGTGAAAATGTTACGTCTTAACCACTTGACTATTGGGTCTTAAAACTTTACCATTTATAACCTTTTTTTTGAAAAATTCATTAAAAATTTTTATAGTAATCAAACTTAAAAGTAAGTTACTTTTAAAAAGCATATAAATAATATAAATATTATATTATTATGTTTTCTTTACCAATATATAAAAAATTTTTTATTCTAAAAAGTCTTTATCCAAAGAACGACTTGAACGTTCACGACATAAAGTCAACAAAGCTTAAATTTGTCCTGTCTACCAATTCCAGCACTTGGATATTTTTTTTAAGAAAAGTACTTTTTAATGTAATATAGTTACATAAAATACAAGTACTTATCTTAAATAGCATATATAATACATACTTATACAAATACCTTTTTATCAACCTTTATATTAATAAAAAAGTAAGCTATATATCTAATATACTTTTTTTAGAAAAAATTTAATATATATATATTATATGATAACAATAAAAAAATGAGACCAGTGCTTTTTTTTTATTTTTGCTAAGGCTAGAATGATTCGAACACTCATCTGAGCTATTATGAGCAGCTTGCTCTACCTATTAAGCTATAGCCTTAATATATGCGGACAAAGGATTTGCACCTCTATTTATTGGGCATGAACCAATTATGTTACTATTACATTAATCCGCATTAATATATATACATATATATAGCCTAGTACGAGATTTGCACTCATATCTTCCGATTACAAAACGGATGCATTACTATTATGCAAACCAGGCTAAGGTACTTTTTTTTTGATAAGTATATTATTTAGTTTTTGAATACCCACAAATTACCAATCTACGAATTTTTTTTCACATAAAATTCTTTATATAAAAATTTATTACTAGCATATACTTTAGCCATCTAGTTCATAGTTGTCCTAAAATTAGTACTTTATACCTGAAAACATCAAAGTCCTTATAGCTAAAGCCTATTAACCCTAGTGGGTGGTATTTACTAGGTAAAAGCGCTGTGCTGCTCTTATACTTTTACTTTTCAAAATAATTTGTTTCGCTTATATTAGTATTTATTACAGTTTTTAATTAAAAATTTACTGTTACTAATACGTCTGGTCTCGTAATGTTATATTACGTGTCTAGGAGTATCTTAAGGTAAGCTTCGTGCCTATATGCATTCAGCACTTATCTTAACTAACGTAGCTTTCCTGCCATGCCTATATTATGAATATATACTTGAGTATTAAGTTTTACTTAAACTTAGTATTACCAAAAAAAAATAATTATTTAATGTAGGAAATTAATTTAAAAAATTAATATTTATTACTCTTCCTTTTTTCAGTGAATACCCATTCTTTACTTATTAAGAAGAACCTAATCTCATTATTATTAATCATGTTAATATTAAACATATAAACAACAGGTAAACCATAGGTTACCATACCCAACTCCTTTCGTACGAAGGGGCTACCCTTATTTGACTCAAATTTCTCTAGAAGATAGAAACCATACTGTCTCACGACGTATTTAACCCAGCTCGTGTAGCTCTTTAATCGACGAACAGTCGTACCCTTCATGATTTCTGCATTCATGTGGATGAGCTAAGCCGACATCGAGGTGCCAAACTGCGCACTCAATTTGTACTCTCTGGCGCAATTAGCCTGTTATCCCCAGCGTAGCTTTTTCAATAATACAAGACCTTTCCTTACTGCGTCTTGCGATCTTTATGCCCTGCTTACGCAACTGATAGACGTGTATGTCAAACAGTAAAGCAAGATTAAGCCATTAAACTTTTGAAGTATATATCAATATCATATTTTTCTTATAGTTAAATATAAAAAATACAACTAATAGTATTATAATTAATTTATTGTTTTTAAATTAAAACTCTTTAGATTTATTATTAATACAATGTATACAGCTATTTTCCACATAGGTAAAATCTTACTTAGTTTAAATTGTTTTAGTTCTAACTCAAATAGAAATATAACTGAATTAGTTATAAATACTTTTATAAAATTTAATCTATAAAGTAATTATAAAAAATAACAAACTAAATATAATTAATATTATATTAATATAATTAATTAAAAAATAGAGCAGTTTTTAAATAAAACTCTATAGTTTGCGTATAGCATATTACGAAATTAAATTTGGATACTCCCAGGTACTCTTTATGGGATCTGTGCCCCGCATAAACCATCTCCTAGCCATTGTCTCCTGAGATTTATCTCTTTTTGTGGATTACATTCAGACATCGGTAAACAATATGTATGTAAACTTATTCTACTGATATAACAACCAGAGTAAAGGTGTTTCAATTATGTCTTAACAACTACCTTATTCACTAAAAACCTGTTAAATTATACCCTATAACTAGTAACAGTAAAGCTGCATGGGGTCTTCTCGTCTATCTAGAGATAGGCAGTATCTTCACTGCCATTCCAATTTCACTGAGCCAATCATTGAGACAGCTGTTGCATCGTGAGATCATTCATGCGCGACATCATTTAAATGCCAAGGTATTTCGCTACCTTAGGACCCTCATAGGTAAGGCCGCCATTAAATGGGGGTTCCTTCAAAACCTAGCCTTTATAACTAAGTAAATCCGTTAACCAGCCATTATTGGGCAGATAGCGCACTCTATACATTGATTTACATCTTACGCAAAGTGCTGTGTTTTAATTAAACAGTCGTGCAACACCATTCTATGTCTCCTCTTCCTAACCTGATATTAATCAGTAGGAATGGCACACCTTCTCCCTCAGTTACGGTGTCAATTTGCCGAGTTCCTTAATGATTGTTAGCTCAAACGCCTTCGTATTCTCTACTAGCTTACTTGTGGTAGTTTTTAGGTACGGTTGTTTTTCTTAATATTTTATTTAAAACTTAAAAATTTTTAAAAATTGATTTTTAAAATTAATAATTTTAAAATAAGCTATAGTGTCATCTATTTAGTTTATTCACTCAGAGGATTATATTTAATTTTCCTTTTTCACTCTCAGAATTCATATAATTCTTTTAGAAATATGTTTTTTTTCCAGAACATTTTACTCAACATTTTATGTTGTCAAAACATACTTTTCTCATCATTTTATCCTTTAGGTTAAATTTAGAGACCGATTAATTTTCCCATAAGCTTAAGGCGAGAGGTATACTCTTTTTCGTTACTCATGTCAGCATTCTCACTTGGGATATTTTTTTTGAAACCCGTTTTGCAACGAGCAAATTACAATGCTATATACAAATGTAATTTTAAAAATAGAAAACGCAATACTTATATAAATACAGCTAATATTTAACTAACAATTAAAAATTAATGTTAATTTTAAATTCTATTTCTAATCCTATGTACCCAATGTTCCGCTACCCCATAAAAAATACTTAAATAGTATTTAAGTATAAAAATAGATTAAATCTACTACTTTATGTACAAGGTGTCGGTGTTTTGTTTAGATCCGTTATATTTTCGGCGCTTTTAACTTATTAGATTAATTACAAATTAATCACTTGAATCAGTGCTCTGTTACGAGATCTTTAAAAAATGGCCGCTTCTAAGCCTATTTCCTGATTGTATAGTTTAAATACTTCCTTACTTTCACTTAACAAAAACTTTGGAACCTTAAACACTTGTTCTGGGCTGTTTCCCTTTTGACATACAACCTTTGCGTTAAATGTCTGATAGTTCAACATTCATCATTGCCCTTCCGAGAGCAAATACTCGCGAATAGAGTCTTCACGACCCCCCCATATGCACAGGGCATTATTATCCAATATAAGGGTATAGTATATTTCGATACTAAGATCCCAAAAAGTATAATAACGCACAATTGTCCGAGATCACAGTTCTGTACCTGCTATGATGTAATTAAAACTACATACTTACATATGTTTCGCGGAAAACCAGCTATAGTAGTCAGGATTGTCTTTCACTAACTTACCACAGTTCTTTGGATATCTTTACAACGATAACCCATTCGGCCTTTTATAAGCCTGACCATGGTAAGATCACTACTCTTCGGGTCTCTATTTAGATACTAATTCATTAATTAATAATTGGATTATCTAGGCAAAATTTTTTAATAATTTGCTTGCATCTAATTAGAACTTGCTGACCCATTATACAAAAGGTACGCTCTCAAATGTTTATTAAACTTCTCTTGAGCTGCTTATAAGACTACTAATTTAAATTAATTCCTTCACAGTACTATTCTATATCGCTTGTATACTATATTAAGGCTTAGAGGAAGGTTCCCCTTTATTCAAACAGATTAATCCATTTTACTTGAAGCCTATTATCTATTTTCATTCACACTACTAATAGAATCTCGTTTGATTTATTTTCCTGAAGTTATTAAGATACTTCAATTCACTTCGTTTTTTTCGAAAACAAAAGAGATGCATTTCTAACCAAAATTAGATTCATACTCTTTTCATAATCAAAAGATGGAACTTTTTCCTTACTGACTTAGTATACAGCCTTTTAATTTACCTAATAGTCTCTTTATATACCTGCCATAAAATAAATTCTTAAAATATATTATATATATAATTAAGAATTTATTTTATGAAATAATACATTACATATCAAATACATTACTATATATTTATATACAGCTAAAAATACCGTATATCGGGTTATTATGATTCGAACATAACAATTCCTCAACCCAAATGAGGCGCCTAACCAACCTGGCTCTAACCCGTATAATACTTATATGTATTAAATAAAAATATTTATTTTTTTAATAAAAAAAATGGCAGAGAATATCCGATTCGAACGGATGTGATTTTTCAATCAAATAAGTTTCAAGCTTATCACTTTAAGCCACTCAGTCAATTCTCTATAAATTTTATAATATAAATAACATTTTACCTTTAAATGCGCACAAGACTTGAACTTGTAAAAACATGTCCGTAGCATGTTATTATACCAATTTAATTAGCGCATTAATTGATTCCTCAACGAATCGAACGTCGATCACATCCTTATCAAAAATGCGCTTTACCTATTAAGCTAAGGAACCTTTATAAAAATAAATATAAAATTTTATTACATTTAGTCGTATAAAAAGAAAAATTTTTTTTATAAAAAAAAATCCTGTTTTTATAATTATTTATATTAAAATGACATTTATAATATATAAATGTTTTATAAAATAAAATATAAAACAAGAGCATCCAGATTTGAACTGGAAATTTGAAGTTTGAAGCTTCCTATTTTACCAATTAAACTATACTCTTTAAAAGTTAAAACTTTATCTTAAAAATGTTACTGTATAAAGCTTATACCAAAATATAGTATATTGCTATATATAAAATATATTGTATTTATATTTAAATGATTAAACTTTGAAAATAATAATTCTTATTTTTAGATCAACCCTTTCGGAAAAGAGTGGATTTGAACCACCAGGTGTTAAACACAATATTTAGCAAATATCTCGCCTTACCTATAGCAACTTTTCCTTTAATATATTAGACATTAATATATATATATTTATTAAATATATATATATTATATATTTATTATATAATATATTTACGAGTCAGACCGGATTTGAACCAGCATCTACTTTCGTGACAAGAAAGTCCTTTACCAAATTAAGTTACTAACTCTATACGGCTAACCGAATTCGAATCGGTATAATTCGTTTGGAAGACGATGAGTTTACCATTAACCTATAGCCGTATATATATACATAAGATCTAAGGGACTTGAACCCTTATAATAATGATTAAAAGTCATACGCTTTACCATTAAGCCAAGATCTCTATATAATATATATACTTATTATTATAAGTATTAAGAAATAAGTGATTCGAACACTTAACCTGCCGTGTGTAAAACGGATGCTCTACCAATTGAGCTAATTTCTTTTTTTTTATGAAAACCACCACATGATGATTTTCTGTATTTAATTAACAGCCCTTTTTACTATGGATTTAAGGACTGTTTATTATACTTCATAATAAAAAAAATTACTTTATTATATAGAATAAACATATTTATTATATATAAACCATTATATTAAGAGTGATTACATATAAAACGCTATAAGTAATATACTATTACTTATTTTCTTTTAAAGTAATAACAATACAACCTACCATTGCTAATAATAATATAATAGAAGTAATAATTAATCATATAGAATAATTACCGTATAATATGTTTCCTATGCTTGTTATATGAGAATTTTCTGCTAAATATCCATCTCATGATACAGATGTTACATTAGTTAATTTTTTATTAATGCTAAAATTATATAATAAATTATTAGTCATCATCATATGAGGTAAAACATTATTAACAAAGAAATTAAAAAAACTACCTAATAATATAGCTAAAGGTATACTATTAATACTATCTGTTAGTAATTCAGATATTCTAACATTTATTAGCATTAAAATAAATAAAAATAGTATAGATACAGCTCCTACGTACACTAATAAATAAGATAATCCTATAAAGTTTAACCCTGTTATTATTAAATAAACAGATACGGATAAAAATAAACCTATTAAAAATAATACAGATACGATAGGATTTTTACTAATTATAACTAATATACCTAATAATATGGCAATTATGTATAATAAGTCTAAACTGTATACACTATAACCATTAAATGTCATTTCATTAATTATATATAACATATAAATTTGTTATTTACTACTCTTCATGACTATTCTATAAGAATAGGTAAGAATATTATTACTAACATACCTAACATACCTATAAAAAAAAGAATAAAAGTTTGAAATAAAGTACAAAAATATAAAAGCAAATACTAAAGTACATATTAATTAATATTGTCCTAAGCCTTTAAAATGAATCGAACATTTATCAGAATATTAACAGTATCCTGCTCTACCATTGAGCTATAAAGGCTATTATATACAACCATAAAAAAAAAGAGTTTTTCTTTAAAAACACAAAATTACTTAAAAAAACACAAAATTCTCTTAATAAAAAAAAATACATAGTTATATAAAACACATAGTTATTAGTTATAGTTTTATATTATACATTATATTATAGGAGACAAGAGATTCGAACTCTTAAAAGTACATTACTATTGAGTTTACAGCTCAACCCTTCTTACCAATAAAGGAACTCTCCTTTAAAATGTAATATTTAATTTTATTAGTTTCATTATAAATACTGTACAGCACTATTCAAATAAAATAATCAGTATTTATATTATACTGATTATCATATATATGATAAGTTAATGTTTATATCTACCTGGTAGATAGGTGAATCATTTTTAATATCATAAGCCTATTTAGGTAAAAAAGCATAAATCTGATAAAGGAAACATTATTATTATGTATAATACCATTATAAATATTGGCCTTGTCTATGGATTCGAACCATAAAAACACATAAAATATTTTATGCATCTTGCACCTTGCACAGGCTTTTTGGATGTATTGTTAATATTAATTAATCCCGGGCTAGTTCCCCAACCCGAACCGTATTTCGACTTAACACCAATTAGAGTCACGCATACGAAGATATTCTGCCAAAAGATCTAAACCTGTTAATTTAGAATACCAAATAGCAGCCACCAAACTTATTGCACATACTCCTTTCAGCGCCTGACGAGTGGTTAGTACCTATCTGAGATAAGATTCACCGTGATGTGATTACTCACGATTACTAGTAATTCCTTTTTCATGTAGTCGAATTTCAGACTACAATCCATACTTTAACCTATTTTGGGGATTAGCTCCAATTTGCATTATTGCATCCCTTTGTAAAGGTATATGTGGCACGTCTATAGCCCACAATATTAAGGCCATGATGACTTGTCTTAGTCCCTATTATCATATCCAATTGTAAACGGAGAACTGCTTTATTATGTTAAATAAAACAAGGGTTTACGTTAATTTAATGGACCTAACCAAATCTCACGACATTAACTGAAGACAGCCATGCAACGCATGTGGTCTATATTTTATAGATAATATATAATATTATAGAGCATTCAAATTGTGGTAAGGTTATTCGAGGATCATCGAATTAAATAACATACTTCACTACTGGTTTCAGAAACGGTCTAATGATTTCAGTTCCTGCGTTGCCACATTACTCTTGAGGTGGAGTGCTTCCACTTTCATTTATAGTTCAGCCTTTAGCTAACCTATGGCACTCATCATTGTCTGCCCAGACTACGGGGGTATCTAATCCTCTTCACTCCCTGAGCCTTCGTCCCTCAACGTCAGTTATAGTAGTTACTATATTTAATAAAAATTACAAAAATTGTAGTTTCACTTAAAGTTCTATCAACTTGTATTTTTTATAAAATAAGTAAATACTTATACATAGAGGTTTGCCTTCGCCGTGACCAGTCTTATTGGTATCAAAAGATTTCATCCTTACACCTATAATTCTGATAATTCCTCTCACATATTAAACTCAAGTGTAAAAGGTACTAATCTAAGCCTATAAACACCGTCTAGGTACCCTATATACCTGTTAAAGATGAATAACACTCGTCTCCCTTGTCTTACCGCGACTGCTGGCACAAGATTTAGTCGAGACCTATGGATATAAAGTTTTCATTATAAGCTTTATCCAGAATTTTATAAGACCTAGTCAAGCAAGTTAATAAATCATTTATATTAACTCTCATTCCTGCAAGTTGCTGGTTCAGCCGTTAGGCCATTGACCAAAATTCCTCACTGCTGTACTATACGCACTGGGGTTTTTTCAGACCCAGTGTGGTCAATAGACCTCTCAGTCTTGACTACGGATTTAAGCTAAATACGATATTACCATATTTACTACTTAACCGGTGGTTATTAATAATCAACTAAGAGCGAAATACTTTTTCTTTAAAAAACATACTTAAGAATTATTATTGTTAACCTGTAAATCTAACCTTTCAATATAGTAGCTATTGGGTGATTAGAATTAGTATTAATAAAATAAGAATAAATTGTTAGTATAAGGTATTTATTTTGCCTTACTCTTAGGTAGCCATAATACCTATTACTCACCTGTACACCACTTCAATATATATAATTATATAAATTAAATATTGACGTTCGATTAGCATGTGTCAAGCATTTGCATAGCGTTCAATCAGAGCCATCATCAAACTCAAATAAAAAAAATTTTTTTAAGGTAATTCTTATCTAAGACTCGAACTTAGATTCAGATATTAGAAGTATCTTGTTCTACCATTAAACTAATAAGAATTTTTTCTAAATTATAATAATTTAAATAATTTAATTAATAAAAATTATTAATAATAACTATTATTTTAATGTAAATACATAATTAAATGTAAAAAAAAGTAAAGATTTTTTAAACACTTTTAATAAAAAAAATTATTACAATATTACACCCAATTATGGTTTTTTTAATATATTATGTACAATACATTACTATTGTATTATATATTATTTACAAGAATATACCCTATTAAAAAAATTCTTTTATGAATATAAAGCTTATTTTGCCTTTTGTTTTAAAGCTTTATATATAAACAGCACATAGTATTGCACCCTAGTCTAAAAATTCTATTTATGCGGGGAGATACCTTTTTTTTTAGGTATTTTACCGGCTAAATTTTATTAAAAAACAATTTACCTGTAAAGGTACAGTATATGCAATGTGTATATATATATATACACATTGGTGTATATATACATACATGTATATTAATACAGTATAGTGTTTATACA
>Ga0307515_10006642_pt1 | contig 23052 bp, 17 predicted proteins | sample 17_EM_MG_FD_194513 | JGI IMG/M metagenome (GOLD analysis project Ga0307515, IMG submission 194513) | Populus trichocarpa ectomycorrhiza microbial communities from riparian zone in the Pacific Northwest, United States - 17_EM | ecosystem: Host-associated > Plants > Roots > Unclassified | place... | reverse complement strand
ACGAATATTTGAAAATACTGACAGAACAAGAGCTAAATCGCGAGAGTTCTAAAATGCGCGGAGAGGTAATCTTGCTGTCGCACAATAAAATCATAGCCGAACAATACCGACACATACTGAGTAGTATGGCTTAGTATTGAACGGTCACAGTCTCTGCGCGGAGTCAGTCATTACAAATTTATTACTACCTCGCGAGCGGGCAGCTGCCCGCAACTTTTAGACCATGTTCTATCGAGGCATTTACCAATGCCAAGGACCATATGAGGTCGTAAAATTGCCTACCATAGGTGGCGAGATGTTGGATGTTGCAAGTTATGGACCATATGGAGGCAACTTTCATCTTGTATGCCAAGATTGGTACGTTTACTCATCTTGAACGAAGCAAAAACACGCTTTTGACTATCAATAAAATGGGAATAGTTAGGCTAACCATACATCATGACTTCATTGCTAGTGTCAGTTTCATGGGATATCCCCGGGATTCTTTGAGACAAACATCAGCAGACATCCTTTCCCTCGTACAATGACCTATTAATTTCTGAGAATCATGCGATTTTGGCTGTGGTACAACGCAATTTATCCTTGTTCCCAAACACACAACATCGGACCGACTTATTGCACATTGCGGGGCGGGGGGAAACCTCTGCAACTTGCGGCCATACGCTGCAGGATTCATCTTGAGTCTATGGAACATCTTGGCTGCTACTTATTCTATTCTGGCATGAAGCTAGATATATAGTCGTCAGGACTTCCCACTTCTTTTCGTTATCATGCTCCTCTCCTATTCCACACCAGCATATCATGGAAATGCAACCACCCCGGCCAGCAGCGAGCGGATCAAAATCAAGCTGATTGGTGGGCAATACATCAAATACGTCACTGATCAGCACACAGCAACAAAGCAGACACCAGCAAGTCCACCACGAGGGTGCCGATGCAGCCACCAGAAATATGACCCAGAATGCCCATTCAAAAATCGTCCGTAAAACTAGATGCTGCAAGAATTAGCAGCAGCACACAGTTGGATGTAAGAATATGTATATCATGGTAAACAGCCGTCAATTACTCATATCACATAGAGCAATCATACGTAGAGAGCTACGCAGTCAATTTCTCGCTGCCCGTAATAGGAAACCTCCATGATCGACTAAGGCATTTGTCCGCAAAGTCATGGAAATCACACCTCATGATATCGTCAGCTCTGGAATTTTCGCAGAGGAATTTTCTGATAAGAATCCCAGTGAGTGGACGAAACAGGCTGTAATCACCTTGGAGGAGGCTACAGAAGTGTATATGGTTGAGGTAATCGCCAAATCTCATCGTTACAAGTGGCAACTCATTTCTTGTAGGTTTTCAACATGTCTGCTACTATGGCAAGACAAGGAGGTCGGGTACAGTTGGAACAGTCCAACATGCACCTCACCTTGAGTGAGGTGAAAATGGCCAAAGAAGGCTTTTCACTTGCCGCAATAGAGGAAACACAATTCCTGATCGAAAAACCTCGCGCCGAGGTCCCAGAGGAGAAGAAGCAGAATGTTGAGTTTCCTGGGCATAGAAAGGTGAAGGCTGCGATGGAATGACACCTGGCTATGCTTCGTCAAAACAACACGGCCGGATCCCTTCCTTGCCAAAATAGCACGCCAACAAATCTGCAGACACAATGGAGATGCAAAGACACAGGCGAACCTCCCCACTACAGACGCAGACAGCCGACTCCCGAAGCGACGCCACCTCTGCCCGAAATGCCACCCTCCCCGACTGGTAACAGTTCAGGAGCTCAACGGGCCCAAATTGTCAATTTGCTGGCCGGATATGCGTATTTAGATACTACTCTTCCCTGTGCTGAATTTTTTACACTCAATGCTTCTGCCCAGGATAGCCAGCACAATACAGATTGTAATCCAGATATGCTGACTGATGAAGGAATATCAACTTGTTAGTACACTATCTGCTGTGTGGTAATGCAGCTGACATCCATTTTAAAGACCAGAGCAGCCTATTGAGCAAACCTGTAAGTGATGACAAGTATTGATTGAAAGGCACGGGATTTTGGAGAGAATTATTATATATTTATATGTATTATTAAAGAACAATGTCATGATCAAGAAGAATAGAAATGCAAACGCTAGAAAGGCGGCCAGAACGATGTAAATGAAGAACTATGCCAAATCGAATGATTGTATAATGTGGATACACACGTGGCAAATTGAGCGTCAACGGAGCGGCAACAATTATAGTTCATGTCAATCCGGTAATTCACAGTTGATTTCATCCTAGTCATGCATGATTGAAGTATTGGCCGCCTTTGTTGGCAAAATCATATCGACCCGCTTCCTACCTCATCTTGAAAATAAGCCTCAATAGAGCGTCAACGATTATTGGTCATGCGTCCTGTGTACTCGCACCGCTGATAGGTTTTAGGCAGTCATAAAAGAATTGTTAGCCGCCTTTATAGGCCCAATAGATTAGAATACTCTCCCTGCCCCATCATGATCATGAGCGTCAATGGAGTGTCAACGATTATTCGTCTTGTATCTTGGCTGATATGGGGTGCGACAGGTGGCAAACTGTCATAAACATATTATAGGATGCTTTTATAGGCAAAAGAGAAAGAGAAACACTACGTGTCCCATCTTGAAAATGTGTTTCAATGGAGTGTCAACAATTGTTGGCCTTCCATCATGGTTAATCACAGCGCGATGTGGCCGTTACGGTCAATATACATCTTTTTGTCTGCTTTTGTACCGTAAAAGGCTCAAGAATACTTAGTGGGAGCTCTGTAAATGACATAAGTTGTTACTGTCCCGGAGGATGTGGTGGGAATAACCCGTACCTATCTGCCTATGAAGGCTGCCATCTCCTTGTTTATGGATGCTTGTGATCATGCACCACTCCTATTACCAAAGATGCAAGACCAATTATCGTTGACGCTCCGTTGACGCTCATTTTCAGGATGGGGTAGGGAGCATTTCGTATTCTTCTTTTGTTATATAGGCGGCCAATTCCATATTTATGGCTATGTGTGATCTGTTGCCCCCCAGATTACCCAAGATACACGACCAACAATCGTTAACACTCCGTTGACGTGCATTTTCAGGAAGTGGTAGGGCGTGTGTGTCTGTTCATTGTGATCACTGCAGCGGCCAATGCATCGAAAATAAACCGTGATGTACAATTATTAATATTTTCATATTATCAGTAGCATATCTGAATGTGACCATAAATGTGAAACCCGTAACGCAGAACTGGAGATTGGAAGTGACGGGTCGAGCCAATCCCGGCCAAACCCACATGTAGACCGGTATGGGTCCGGGTTTGGCCCGCCAAGAGTCAGCGGGTTGGGTTGCTTGGCGGTGCCTGAGCCGGACCGGGGCCTTTGGTTCAGTTCCAACCCGGACCGAAGCCGGGTAACCCAGAACCGTTGCTAACACTAATTGCACAGAGCCTCCTTCAAGATAGCCATAGCTGTCATTTCCTCAGTCTCCGATTGGAACTTGACATCTTTCCACAACATTCGGAACAGGGGGCTTGCAACTATTGGGTACTCAGGGATCCATACTCGGTAGTATGTGCAAAGCCCTACAAATGCCCTGCACTCAGTACGGTTCTCGCACCAGGGCCAATTCCACACCTTGTCGATCTTTCACGCTTGCAGCCACCTTCCTGCTTCTCCACAGATGAACCCGACTATTTTAACCCCGTTCCAGCTCCAGTCAGATGTCTCTCGCACCCGCAAAAATAACCTTATGCGACTCATAGAGAAGCTGTTTCTGGGACGGTAATCCATAGCATATTTGACGCGTGGCACTATGAGGTCGTATGGACCTGTGCGTTGACTAGATTACTATGATACGTATGCAATTATGTGCGCTCGATACTATACATCATGCTGCATTCAACAAAATTGCCAAATGCACTTCATTGCACACTCCCAAGCTCTCAAGACGCTCTCAAGCACACTCCCGAGCACGCTCTGAAATACACACCCAGCCTGCCTGACTATGTGCTCCCAATTATGCTCACAAAACGCTCTCAAGCACACTTCCGAGTACGCTCTCAAATACACTCCCAATTGCACTCGATAGCACACTCCCTGCCTACTTGACTGTACGCTCCCAAGTACGCTCTCAAGACGCTCTCAAGCACACTCCCGAGCACGCTCCCAAGTACACTCTCCAGAGGCAAGACACTCCCAATCTCACTTGACTATATGCTCCCATGTATGCTCCTGGGTGTTCGATCCAAAGACTTACTGAGTTGCAGGGGCCAGGCACCGGGAGGCGGGAGGCGGGTGGCAGTGGCCGAAATCATGACGTCGGTCGATATCATAGTCTGAACCTTATTTTTAGCGCAGCCACCGCGACGAGATCTCACCATGCCTCACGGTCACGGTGTTGACAAATGCAGCCTGAGATTCTGCAGAACAGGTAGACAATTGGATCTTGGGGAGAGCAGATCTCCGACTCAGATTGTCCAGCGGAATATACTGCTCACTTCCCACCGGTTGTGGGCGTATGTGTGCGCATTTGGGGCTGATGGTGCTGATGGCGATGGTGATGATGGTAATGATGGTGATGGTGATGATGGCGATGGTGATGATGGCGATGATGATGGTGTCGGTGATGGTGATCATAGTACCAGAAGCACTTAGACAAGTAGGTTGGCTACGTCAACGTTAGCATCAAAGCTTCCACAGACTTAGAGCCTTCTAGTAGCCAAAGCTTCCACAGACTTAGAGTCTTCTAGTAGCCAAAGCTTCCACAGACTTAGAGCCTTCTATTAGTTAGCCAAAGCTTCCACAAACTCAGGGTTTTCCATCGGCCGAAAGCTTCCCGTGGAAAACTCTACTCCTCCCGATGCGAGGCTCTCTCAAGCAGGCTCTCAAGCAGGCTCACAAGCAGGCTCTCAAGCAGGCGCTCAAGCGGATATTCAGCGATAGTGTACAGTGCCGGTATAGCAGCGTAGACTGCAGGCGGTGAAGACTGGTATAGGTCCAACTCCGGCCGCCAGCTGTATATAGTTCCATAGGCCCACGCACACATCTCTACGAATCGACTATAGACGACTATAGGCTGCTGGTCGCGCAGGGGTCCACGGGAAGCTTGCTATGAGCTGCGCGAGTGCGCGTGTGCGCGTCGCGCAGTCCATAGTCGATTTGCACATTTGCCGATGTTCCAATCTGCAATTCCGAAGACTGGGGCGCTGATGTTTCCTGGGAATGGCGTTAGCTTCTTTTCTGTCTGGATCGCAACAGCCAAACATACAATGAATTGCCTTTCATCGTGCACATGTTTGTACAATGCGTTGGCGGAAGTTCTGGTGCTGGCAGAGGATCCGTGATCACTTTAGGGTCAAGCATTAGATGAACCGTCACGCCCTCTAGAACTGGCAGTGGCAGTAGTAGATTGAGTGTGCTCATCAAATATTGTGATCAGTACTTTTGTAGCGGTTTGGAGATGGAATGGTGGTTGAGGTGGCGTATTGGCAGTAATTGCTGATCTACAGTCAATTGCTAGTTTGTGAGTTTTTGGAAGGGGAGTTGTGTCAATTGATGCTCTTTTTGAGATGAGCTTCTTGTTTCATTTATCTCTTAGCTTTTTTTTTCCCTTGTATTTTTGCATCCCAGTTTAAGGTCAGTGCCAATTCCTGGAGTTTGTCCCATCTGTGAGAACAGTGCGTGCTGTTCCGGTGTTAGGCTGGTGTCTCTCCTCCCAGTATTAGGTGCCTTCTTCCCAGTGTTCGTCCAGGTCTACGATCGCTACCTGCTTCTTGGTATTCATCCCAGTTTGAGGTCAGTCCCTGTTTATACTGTTCGTCCCAGTATGTGGTCATTGCTATTCGTCCCAGTGTTAGATTCTCACCATTTTCTTCTTGTTGGTCCCGGTATGACGTTGGTGCCGGTTATCTGGTGTTAGGTCGGCGCCATATCTTTGGTGTTCGTCCCGGTATATGGTTGGTGTCTTTTTCATTAGTGACGTCAATGTACCAGGCTTACCACATCTGGCATTCCAATCCAATATTGTTAGCACCGTCCCTAGGACTGTCATTACTTCCTTCGGCGTTCACTCCACTTGCAGGTTAGGTATCTTACATTAGTTGCTTCTCTCCATATTTACCCGTATTGGCTTGTGGGGGTCTTTCCCACCATTCCATACTCAGCTTTCCGAACCTGAATCCGCATTTGGGCTCCATTTGTGGTGAAACAACAGAGCTAGAAGGCAGAGAGCCCATCATCAACACTCCGCCCCACCTCTCGCAGCATCCAAAAGGTATTCGTGAGAAAGAGTTGTTCTGGCTGGAGGAGCGTAGGAAGTGGGTGAGAGGATATGATACTACCCGGGCGTAAGGAACCACGCAATTGCGTGGATCTACGAAATCTCGGAAAGAGCGAGTGAGACCAAAAGCTGGGAAAGATAGAGTGTGTATTTCGTTGTATGATGAGATGGGATGAGATGATGTCTTTCTACCCCGCAGTCTCCCGAATATATACTCCCCGTCGCTCGGTCCATCTCCGTTACCCCTGTATCTCCGTACACCCGCCGTCGCTCAGTCCATCTCCGGTATCCCTGTATCTCCGTACGCCCCCCACCGGCTTCCCTCTGCCAAGCTGAGTGGCGGTGGTGGTGAGAAACGGATTTTCCCGCCACAGCGTACTCTCAAGTAAGTTCCCAATTGCACTCACTTGTACATTCCCATCCTGCTTGACTATACTCTCCCAAGTAAGCTCTCAAGCCGCTGCCAAGTACTCCTTCGAATAACTTCCCATGTACACCTCAAAGTGTGCTCCTAAGTATACCTCCAAGTATTCTCTGATGTACACTTCCAATCATGGTCTCAAGTACGCCCCTAATTGTACTCGATGGCACACTCCCAGCCTACTTGGCTCTATGCTACCAGCAACACTCTCAAGATGCAAGACACTTCCAATCTCACTTGGCTATATACTCCCACGTATTCTTCTATGTATTTGATTCAGAGACTTGCTGAGTTATAGGTGCCATGCAACAGTAGCCTGGAAGCAGATATCATGTAGTGGGTAGTGTTTGGTGGACAGTGCTTTACGGACAGCGTGTGGCATATAGCATGTGACATCTGGTGTGTGGTGTGTGGCATACAGCATCTGGCAGGTGGTAGGTGGCAGATGGTAGGCTATGTGCAGTGTTCGAAACGGGCCCGGCCGACTCGCGGGCTTTCGGGCCGGCAATTTGGAAGCCCGCGCTAAGGGGGGCCGGCCGGGCTTATAGTTTGAAAACCTGCGGGCTTTCCAAAAGCCTCCGGGCCGGGCTGCATATCTGAAACATGAAAATCAGGGGGCGAAACACCCTATGGGATACTGTTACCTCCCACTATTGTCACTAGTTCGAGGAGGACCAACGAAAAAATAACCGCTATTATTAGTATTCAGTAAGTGAATTCGTACCTCATGGATTCTCAACCGGCCCGAAAGCCCGCAGGCCGGCCCGGCTTTTTCACCAAAAAGCCCGCGCTAAGGCGGGCCGGTTTCGAACACTGGCTATGTGTAATGGCCGACATCATGATGGCAGTCAATGTCATAGTCTAAAACTTATGTTTAGCACACCCACCGTGTCAGCTTCTCACGATTTCTTATAGTCATGTTGTTGACAATTGCAGTCTTAGATTCTGCAGGAATGGTAGACTATTGAATCTTGGGGAGAGCAGATCTCCGACTCAGATTTTCCAGCGGAATCTATAGTCTTCTTCCCATTGATTTTGGACCTATGTGTGCGCACTCGGTCCAGGGCTAACGGTGATGGTGATAGTGATGGTGATGATGATGGTGGTAGTTACAGTACTAGCCAGCACTTAGACACGTAGGTTAGCTACGTCAATGTCAAAGCGTCCACAGACTCAGACTTTCCCATCAGCGCAAAGCTTCCCACGGAAAAGTACTAATCGCCCTGAAGCGCTCTCTTCAGTGCTCTCTGAAGCGTGCGCTCTCTCAATCGCCGGCGGGCTCTCAAGCGTGCTCTCAGCGATAGTATCCGTCGCGTGTACAGTACTAGCGAAGCCTGCCAGCAGTAAAGATTGGCATAGGTCCATCTCCATCGACAGCCAGCCAGATATAGTTCCATAGCCCCACACGCAAATGGCTATCGATCGACGATGGATGACGATTGACTGCGCGTGTGCGCGTAGCGCAGTCTATTGTCGATTTGCATTTTTGTCGATGCATGCCAATCGACTTGTAAAAGAAATATTCAGTAATACTTATTTTATAAGCAAAGGTTTTTTTTTTAATGTGCATATTTTTATTTGTCTCATTCATAGATGGGCGGCTACCACGAATGGGTCACAACAGCTGGAGTAGAATTGTTGTCGTGAGTGGTCTAAGGGTGTGCGGTCCAATCGCAGCGTGGTTACCACTTAACCGACCTCTGTTGGTAGGCTAGTGTATGATACCTAAGCAGCTATAAGAGCGAAGGTCTCGGATGCGACTTCATCACTGGACTGCCAGTCTTGTCCCACAGCGGCAAGGGTATACAAGTGCACGTCCCACAGTTGCGAAAGAACAGTTGTGCTCACGACTACATCTACATACAGTATTTTACAAAGGTCAAGTTCGGGGACGGAGGGTAGCGGGAGCTCCGCCACCTAACCGGCTCGCCCGGAGGCGGAGGGGATAAGGGTTCTGTCATACTCTAGCCAGAGTGAATACAGTATGAGTAAACAACAACAAAGGTCAAGCACCATAGTGTGCTACAGCGAACTATGGAGTTACCTTACACAGACTGTAGCGGGTTTTCAATTGTAGTACTCATTTGGGCATGGCATTGGAGCTGGCGCAAATGAGATTTTATGTCCATATCTCATTGTGGTTAACTACAGTAAACAATCCTAGGCGTAAGGGCTAGGTGTTGTCACAAACAATTCCCATTCTACTAGCCTCGTGCTATCGTCCAGGTTGATAAGTCACCGCATACACACCTAGATGCCCCATCTAAGCGCACTCAACGCTCCCCCCTTCTCCCGCTCACTCATCTGTTGTTCTCACACGGGCTTTGAAACGGGATTCAGCCTTGATCTGGAGTAGTCGTGAATCGTACAGGCCCCAAGGGTCAATGAAGAATGCCAATTCCGGGTCGTCGTGGATGTGAGAAACACGAATCAGGATGCACACGTCGGACGGACGGAATCTTGAGTTCCGACTGGTCCTGGTGAATCGGAATCTTCGAGCCTGCGAAGCAAACATTGGTCACTGTAACTACTAAAGTCTAGAGCGCGACGAGCCAAAGGATTGTTACGTACCAGACTCCATTCCTTGTTTGTGAGCGGGAAAGATGCATCAAGGTCACCTATGGTACCCGCAACGATTACGTGATACGTTGGTGGGGTTTCCAGCCACTTGGCCGAGCAATCAATGCCATTTTCCAAGATGAATTTTGTAAAACGTCCACGCAAGTCTTGATCCGGGATCGTAAATGAAGCTTCATGTTCATCGCAATTGAGAATGTCATATGCTTCGTACTTGGCATCCCTTCGTTGACTTGTCCAATGTTGGGTTGGCTCATAGGCGCGTGTTAAGATGCTCGCAAGAAAGTTCGAGAACTGGACAGGCAAGTCAATGACTCACATTAGTTTCCGGGCACATGTACATGTACTTATATTTGTGATTGAAACATATGGAGACACCTACAAATAGCTCGGCAGACGTTGCGACTTCTTCCTCGAACTCAGGGCTTCGATGGCTATGCCTCTTGGACCGTAGCTTTCTGGCCCCTTTTACCACGAGAAATAAGCGAGCAGTCGCGGCCTTCTCGCCTCCATTCTCCGTGTCCGTATCGGACCAGTCACTATCGCTCGAGGCCAAGTAAAGTTTCCCATCCTCCGAAGGACTCCTGTCGAGTTCGCCATTCCGCCGTTCAGAGTGGCGCGATTTACGTATCTGCTTGCCGTGGACAGAAAAAACTTTGACTTCCTTGCTGATAAAGTAGCCCTGGGCAACCTGTGTCACTCTTGAATTTGACAAACGTTCGCTCGTTCGATTCCCTTGAAACGCTTCTCCAAAGTACTGATAGCCCTGACGCTCCTCATCTGGCCTCAACTTCCGGATTCCCCTATTGTCGAATTCCTCGTTGATGGCAGCGTGGTTCTTTTCCGAAATTGCATACAGCATCAAGTCTCTATAGGCGGCGGAGATCTCGCAGTACTCAGCCAGTTGTGTTGCCAGGTCAAAGTGAACACGATGGTAGGAACTTCTCAGGTGCTCCTCCAAGATGAAAACCCGCAGGTTCTCTTGCTCAGAGTTTAGGGCCACCTTGCCCGGAATCCTTGCGCCCTCGATCTTCGTGTCGCCGCTGAAGACTGACCATTGCTCGTGTACACCTCCCGCTCCGTGTACTTCCACATTTCGGAGTGCCGTTGATTTTGCCGCTCGCTCTTCGTCTAACTCCGCGATGAGCCTGAGGTTTGGTTAGAATCATGATTATGATACGTCGATGACCTAAGGGCAGCGTCGCACTCGTTTGAGCTAGTGTGACTACCCTCCTAGAGTCTTAAATAGCCTGAGCTCTTACCTGATCACGAAATCCATCTTCGAACGAAGTATGCTTGTAAACTTAGGGTTTAACTCCACGGGCTCCGTAGGGACCGCCGTTTTCTTTGCCACTTTGGAAAGCCTGCGGTCGCCAAGTCCCATGTGCACAAAGAGGTCTCCGAGCCTGATATTAACGTTGTAGTCGAACGCGAGCAGCGACGTCCGCCCCGCAAAGCTCGTGTCGAAGCACAAGCGATCCGCTATGAACCACTTCGGCCTTTCGACGCCCGTTGCAAGGCGATCGTAGCCGCGAGGATCCGCCGAGTTCCCGAAGCGCACAGGAAAGAGGAGCCTCAAAACGATCTCGCCAATCTCGGCTTTCAAATGTTGTAGACCTTCGGGCACCCTCTTGAGGTACTCATCCAAGACCTCAAACACCTGTGCGATATGTTGAATGTTATCTGCATATTGGAAGCTGCACATCTCGTCTATGATGTGGGCAAGATTGAAATTCGACACGTTCAGTGCCCGGCAGAAGAAGTTCATATTATCCGGGTAAAAATCCTTGATGTTGATGTACCGTCGGAGGCATATACGTGTAGGGGCACCCCACACGCAGCTGCTACTGGGAATCCAGAGCCCTTGTGGCCAGACTTCCGACGGGGGAATGAAAACAAGATTTTTGGTTTGGAATTGGGCCCTAGCTCTGAGTTAATACAGTCTCTTTCTGATGATCGATCACCTGGGATGGTTCATCAATGATTACCTTACGAGCTCGACATCGCCTTTTATATCCAATAGCCTCTGGATACTCTCATAGAGACCAGACACTCGTTTCCAGGTGCTATCAGAACCTTCCCCTGCACAAGCAAGCTCGCTCAAACATTTCAAGTGAAAGCGAACGTCTTCTCGAACCCCCACACCGAAGTACTCGAGATAGCTCCACCGAGAGTCTTCAGGTTCAGTTATCTCCAGGAAAGGAACAATATCAGCCGCAGCCGAGATCCAAGGTCCCAGCGGCAGAAATGTTTGGCAAAGTAGGAAGTGCCTGTTTCCCGAGCATTGAACCGTTGTCCTCGATAGCCCCTCCACCAAACTCGAGGCCGCCGGCTTGATTTTGCGTTTGTGCGGGGCGACAGCTCCATCTTTGTCAACCATTGGCACAACGATCGCCTCTGAGTACACTTTCCAGTTGTCCCTCAGCAGAAGCAAAACTGTCCGGAAAGGGAAATGGCGGATTATGTGGCGAAATTGTTCCGTCATCACCAGTTGTCCGTCAACTGGCTCCGGTTTGACAAGGCGCGGTATGGTCCAGATGTTCATAACGTCCCGTAGCCATTCGGTCCATTTTTCCTCCTCCTCGGCGCTCACGGCGAAGAAGATATAGTCAGAATGCAAAAAGGTGCAATCTGCGACGCGCCGGTTTCGAAGATACTTTTTAACCGAGTGGGTATCTGCTGGTGAGTCCTTGTAGAGTTGAGACCCTCTGAAGCGGCCGCCGTTCTCGGCCGCAAACCAGAGCTCAGGGCTTACGGATGTCCTCCAGTCCGAGCGAAACAAGAAGACCACATGCGAAATCAGTACGTCTGGGGACAAATCCTCCGATTTGAAGTTTGGTGACTGGTGACTCTTGATGATCAAAGAACAGATTTCGGTTGCGGAAAGATGCCTAACCCCCAACATCAAATAAAGGCACTGAATCTGACGGTCTCTTGACCATTTTGAGATGGTGACTCGAGCATCAACGCCTTCGGGAATCTCATGACCCTCCGTTTCCCCCGGAAAGTATATAGGTAATTCTGAAGCCGTGGCCCAGGTTCCGCCACGAAGCCGCAGCAGTGGGAGTGTTTTCACCAGCTGCACGGCCTTCCCATCCCGGGAACCCAGGAATGGGGTGATCGCCGCAGCGAGCATGGAGTGATACCTTTTCCTCTTTTGCCGAAATTCCGGGCCATGTTGAGAGATAAGAGCAGCCAGGTCCACCAAAAATTGCATGTCGTTCATTTCCTGCACACCCAGATCTAGGAGATCCTTTTGGTCGGACTCGAAATATTTACTTGAGAGATATCTGCGGCTTGTAGTGGGAGACAATGTAAGTGGAATACCGTCGTCGTCCCTAAATTTGGACGGAATATACATCAGCACGTTCGGGGCTTTAAATGTTCCATCCTCAGCCTCAAGGAGAGGGCTTTTGGACAGGCTATCCGTGAGCTTTGCCTTCAGCTTGCAAAAGGTAGAATCGAGAGAACGCCACCGATTCACGGTTGGGTTATACCGCACCCAAGCGTAGCGGAGGGCACACTTTTCGTCGGGTATGTGGGCAAAAGTTTCAAACGCTTCGATTATGGTTGGAGCGAAGGCATCGACGAGAACCCTATTCCATCGGCACTCGGATGATGGTATAAGTTCTTCTCGGCTGGAAACGAGCAGGAAGTCTGCCTGTAAGAGAAACTAAAAGGCTGGTTAGAGCTAAATCGGCTCATGTTGCTCGGTCAGAGTTGAAAACTCACCTGAAACCCGTAGTCGCGTACCGGAAGAAAGGCAAAAACCTGTTGGGGGAAGAGCTTAGGTTTATTTTCCGCGCTGATTGGAAAGGCAAGCTCAATATCGGAGCTTGAAATGTTGGGACGTCTCTCGTCCAAAGGGAGGCTGTCGACCCTCTTCCTAAACTTCAGATAGCGCGCGGTTGTGTCATTCTGATGCAGTGTGGATACGTTAAATCCCAGGTCGTAGCCATCCTCACGAACCAACATCGACTCCCAAGGCTTGCAGTTTTGCCCGACTATCTTGATTTTGATCTTTCGCAATTTGTGCAGGAAGATCAGGAGCCGGGAGTCCAGCGCGTGCAACTCGTCAACTATGTGTCGCCTAGTGACCTCTCCAGACAGCTCCAAACAGAATGTAGTATGCCCGAGGATGGTCTTCATATGGCTTGGAAGGTCCTCCCATATTGGTGCTATCATGCCGAGCGGCTTGTGTTTGTCAAACTTGAACGAATAGTTGCCAGAAGAAATCCACACAACATCTGCAACTTTGAAGACCGACTTGAAACCGATGCCCTTCTCGCCAATCGAGCCGCCGGTAGCTTTCTGCTTGGCTTTGGTGCTCTCGTCAATCCTGCATATGGCATCGACGTTTTCGTGCGTGAATCCAGTCTCGTTGCAGTCCACCCGAAGATATCGCTCCTCAAGCGTGAAGGCTAAGGTAGGCTCACACCCAGGGGGGTATTTGTTGTCGTCGGCATTTTGGATCAGCTCGAGTATAAAGTGAGCCGACTTCTGATAAAGCTTGTCCGATATTCTAGAAACACCGGCGCAACAGCGGTGTATCAGCTAACTACCTGCGAGTACGCTCCTGTAGGACGTATTAGGTAGGACTTCGAAGGCTACACGCACATTTTCAAAGCGTTCTCTAGATCAGCGGCATTACATGTTCCTTCGTCTCCACTACCTAGCCCTTTCCCTTTTCTAATGTCCGAAATGTGTTTCTGGGCGGCTTCTTTAGAAGGGCGTGAGGACATGTTTAGCAGAGCTTGAAGCGGTGAATCAAGATCTCAAGGATGAATTGGGAGCTTTGGGGAGGGATTCGGTGCCGAACACGATGGAGGGGCAAGAATCGAACACCACCTTTCCTCTTATGCAACCCGTGCCAAGGTTCGCTCTCTTGTTCGGCGGTGAGTGAACCTTGGCACGCGTTAAGCTTGTACGCCTTGCTCGTACGTACGGCAGCATACTCCAGTTACCACTATTAAAATAAGACTTTATCCATGGGGTTGTGGAATAATGGCATCATAGTCCACGAGGTTGTTGGACAGGGTTATTGGGCGGGGTACAACTCCGTGGTTTTTGCATGTAGTCTATATGACAGGGTTAGTGTTGGACAAGTTCTAAATCTCAACTATGTCTACGACTTTGTACCTCATCCAACAACCCCGTCCAACAACCTCATGTACTATGATGCCATTATTCCACAACTGCCATGGATAATGTCTTATTTTAATAGTGGTAACTGGGCAAATTTTAAAATTCAGACTTTGTCCACGGATAAGGGGAATTGGGGTCGTGTCACGGGTATTTTGGTGGAAATATGGCCCCATATGTACGCATGCAGCACCGAACGGCTGAGCTGCGTGTGCCAACTTCTGCAAACCACAACCAAATGCATATGCTGTGGGTGGGCGCCGGCGCACCCTACAGACACATGACGGGCACAGGCGATTGAATAGAAGATTAAAACTAACCAGCTTCCGCTGATAAGGATTCGCCCTTACTCAGATGCCGTCGGCTGCCGCTTTCTCAAACTCAAGGATTTTGTGAACTGAGTGGATAGTCTGAGGGGAAGTGGTGTTTCACACAAGCGAGATCCCAGCACGTCATTCTACGCGCATACGACGACACAGAACTTTCACAGGGATGGTGGCTACTACGGGCCCACATAACTGAATGCTTTCGCTGAAGATTTTCGCGTCGGTGGTATCAGACCTAGTCCATATGGAAGCCCAACGAGCCGAGGTCGATCGGGCGCTCGATTCGTTCCTTGCCATCACCAAAGCGCAGCACTTTTTGCTCTTTCTCCCCTTCGAAGACTACGAACTGATCGAATTTCTCACGTCCTGCTATCACAGACGAACCATGGCCAGGATCAAAGAGCAAGGCTTCCACGAGACAGCTTTGTTCGCCCTACCTGCGGACCGTGGAGGCGGTGTAAAGATGTGTCTCTTCCTGAGCAACGGAAGGCTGCCGTTCACCGCTGCAAATGCGGGGTCGCTATGGGAGGCCGGAGCGTTCCACGAGGCTCTAGGTACACGTGGGGGCAGGAATTCTACGAGCCGTCCACTTTGCTATGTTTTTGAGTCAAATACGCTCCTAGAAAGAGCGGAATTTTATGACCCGAAGTCGATGGGCCAGAGACTTAGAGAATTCGAGAGTGCTATGCGGTGGTTGACAATGTACATGGCTGCTAGGGATGGTCATTATGGTACGGTTCACCCACCACGCGCTGCCACGCAACGCATGCTCAAGAATCCTAGATCTGTGGAAGAGAGACTTCCTGGACACCCCGAATGAACATCACTGTTATCGAAATGCGTGGTGCGACAGGCCTCAGGGAGCGTTCTCCGAGGATACCTCTTCAGCCGATATGGCTCCTCCTCCTTGGGACAAACCTTCTCCTGCTGTTGTTGCCTTGTACCCTTATCTGGTCCTGAATATTGTAGCGCCCGAACTCGATGGAGCTGCAGATTGTCAGACCGAGCATCCATCCCTCGCCCAAAGGTCGATAACTTCGAAGGAAGCTGGACAAGGCCCGCCAGCGAACATCCCTTCATTGACAACGACCACAGTGGATGCGGAGGCCCCGGAGTTATCCGGCAGCGAGCCTATCACTCAGTTTAACCCCGCTGATGAACTTTCTCGCCGTAGTTCACAGCAAATCCATACCACAGCAACGGAGAAATTCAGTGGCACCACCTCAGATTCAGATCAGGACTTAGCACCTGCAAACCCCTCCGTACGGGCTCATCAACGCCGCTATTTTAGTCCACGGGAACTACAAGAGTTGATGGGTATTACATATCGGCTGTCATCCGGAAAACTCTCTAGTCAGGCCATTGCGGCGAGTAAGGAAGATCGTGGCCGAAGCGGTTCGGCTAGTCGAAAGCACCAGAAGCAGAATCAATGCGGATCTTCCGGTGAAGAGGAAGAGAGTGAAGATGACGGGAACGACAACAACGAACAGTCCGGGATTCAGGGCTCGGGGCAAAAGCTACGGAGTTCGGCGGATTCGGGGAGCAGTCCAAATCCTAGTCCACCTGCGTCCTCTTCGAATGAAGGCTCGTACTGGATGACACACGACTCGGAACCTAAATCAGCAACTGATCCCGTCGGTACCGAGGACCTAGGAGATATTCAGAGCGTTGGCGGGAAAGAGATATCTGCGCGTACAGCTAAAAAGCAGCAGCGCACCAAAGAGCGTAAATTTAGGTAGAGAGCAGAATCTAAAAAGCCAAAACTGGTTACCGATATTTCCGAGTCAGTGCTGAATGAATAGATGAGATACTTATCCGGTGCACATGGTGAACCCTCAACTGCGTCTATAAGCGACCCCGATGCACGTGCTGAAAGATTGCCCCGACTGATATCTTGCAATAGACGTTGCTTCAGGGGAGGGCGTTATGCCTAGCCGACGTTGCTCTGTCAGGAGTCCCAACCACAATATGGATATAGCAGCACATGTGTTCCGTCCGATAGATTAACTATGCCCGTTCGTGAACTTGAGAGTCCCATTCGCGAATTAGCTCTATTTCGTGATATTAAAGACATTTTCGCGAACTAAACAAAAATATCGCGAATTTTTTCTGCAAGTTTCCGAGTTTAAGCCGGTATTCGGGAAAACCGTACTACTAAGTAGGGAAACACCTAATTAATCAGCATGACAACACCCTACTTCTCGCTGCAGTGAGATTATGGTGCTATAGTTATATCATGACTGACTGTATGTGCATTCTACCGCTACCATGTCCACCATCCATCTCTGAACTTCACTGGGAGCTAAGTGTGAAACTAGTTGGGAAACAGAAACAAATGGGTGTTGTCATGCAATGGCAGGGTCAGATATTTGTTCAAAGCATATCATTTCAGCATGTGCAGTGAGATTCGTCGTGTTAAAAATTGTATAGAATTATAAAAGTTCGTTAGTTTGTCACTTGATTCCAATTCGCGAATTGGTCAAAAATATCGCAAGATTTCCTCTCCAGTTTGCAAACTGGAGGGTTCATTCATAGGACGGAACCTATGCATGTGATGAAAGTCAACAAGCTGTGCCTAAAGACTGCTTTCCTTGCTGCTCCATCTAAAATGAAAGGCCACGTACGTACGAGATGAAGGATTTTCTGTAAATTGAAGGCAACATGAACCAATATATTCCATGAAGCTTAAGTAGTATATCCGATATAATGTGCAAAATTCAGAAATGTCGAAGATGTGTTAGTAGACGTAGAGAAAATATGTATAAGCTGACTGTTACGATATGGGGAGAACCGTGTGCATAGACTATGGTACAGACAAGAGAGGAGAAAGACTCGAGATATATCCAGGAGGCATCAGCCCCTGCAGCAGTGACCGTGTATCAGACCTGTAACATGTCTCCAACACAGGTACACCTGTAACACTGACCATTGGTTCCAACGATCTCTACGACCATTGGTTCCCCGGCGTATACGCTTGCACCGGCCCTAACAGGATACAAGACAACGCAAACACAGCGGCCTATGCATGCACTCCAATTCCACCAGCCCGACCCTCTTCACAACCGTCGAAAGTAATCCGCAGCTATACACTGACCTCTTTACCAGCTAGCTTCGCAGAATGACCTGGGCAAACATCCCTAAAAACCCAAGAATTTCGCAACCATGATCACAGGCAGTGCCAGCTGAGAGCTTGTCCTAGACGCCGATTTTTACACCAGCTACCCGGAGCTCAGCTCTCTATGGAACCCAACACGCAGGAAAAAGTCCTATACCGGAAGGTGAGTTCATCCCAGGGCAAAAAGCTCAGTTAGCTGTCCGAAGGTGCTCCAATAGCCGGGATCCGTTCGACTGAAGCTATATCCATCTGTGTACAATGCTCCACCCTATAAACCACACCCACCCTACCGACGCCGACCAATTATTGTGTCCAGGGATTTTCCTCCGCCGCCGCCGTGTAGAACGCCGGAGAGATGCTTGATATTCGATCTAGCGGGGCCTCCCGGTCAACGCCCCAATCGTATATGGAGATCGTTGAATTGAGGGAGTTCAAGCCTGAGAAGCCGACCTCGGAGTTGTACTCTCGTATTGGAGCTGGATCTGCTCCTGCGTACTTCCAGAGGCATCACTTTCTATATCCCGGGAAGTATTGCACATCGTAATTCGTAACCGCATAAGTGGGATCCGCTGCCATAGATCTATAATGACTGCCCAACACTGCTTTAATCCTGTTCCCAGGAACACTCCCACTAGCACATGCAGGTATCCATTGATGGATGTGTTCGGAAGTGCCAACCGCGCTAAAGACGCGAGCACGACACAGGAGCAGACAAGATGGTATGTTGCGCAGCTAGAAAGCAATCACAGACAGTTCTGGGCAACTCGGAGTCTCAGAGGGCATCTCAGGGTACTGACAGGCTGAACTTCGAGCGACCATCTTCGCGAACAAATGACAGCACGAATGCACCAAATGATACCCCCCAGGCAGTGTATGAGCTGGTGACAGTCAGTGATCTACACCACGGCCTATCAAGATACCAGAGGTTTAGCTGTATATACACCATGAATGGCACTTCCCATGCATTCGACTTCACTGCGGACTCTCCGAGGACCACTGTGGTCAGAGATGTCACTACGGCAGTCCCGTAGAGTCCCCCTCGTACTGTCGCTTGTCCGTCCATGTTGCGGACCTGCGCAGGGGAGCCCTCCGTCCACGGTCTCCGCGCGCGGTACTCAGCGCAGAGGCTTTTCCGCAGGGTCTATCGGGCGGTAGAGCTCTCGGCGTACTGGGATATTAAACTAAGGAAACGAATTTATATAATGGAAATGATGTAGGATTCCGGCTGAAGCCTTTTTACAGAGGAGTATAGCGGTTGATCGTTCCGTACGGTTGCAGTTGATTGCGGAGCGAGATGGAGCTCTGCTTGCCAACTCAGCTGCGGCTGAAATTAACCCCCGCACCGCGCTTCAACGACAGTCGCCACACACTTTTGAGCCTCCGTAATCGCAAGGACACAAACAATACCGATCATCAACTTCTTCATTGCCGTACGAAATGTATCGAGCAGACCTAGGGCCGCAGAGAGAGGTGAAGCTTGTGACTACAATCCGGTTGAGCGCCCGCTCTTTGGCGGTCTCAAGGCTGACTGAGCTGCTGATCGTCGAGGTGGGACTATCAAAGTTGAGCGCTCCAGTGGTGAAGAGAAATACGCCGCTAACTCCGATGTTGAAGTCTTGTTACTTGTTAGGAGCTACGGGGTAGAAGTTCATCGCCACCCGTTGCATCGAGCCCTCGTTAAACCCAGATCTAGCATTGCTGTCAACTATCGATTTCGCAGATACAGTAGAAGCAAAGAAAGCCACTTACATTGTTTACGGGAGCCCGGTGGAGCTACGTTGGAAAGAGGTGCAGCAAGCTCATATCCTGCCCCTTTCAGATACGAAACTTTATCAGGATTGCCCGCGCATTCAAAAATACATTGGCCAATTCCGTTTACCGACCGCTGCTACGAAAACTGAGCATGGCCGCCATCATCCAGCTTAAAGACATTCGGGTATCGCAAAGATGCTGTTATTGTGGATTTCGCAGCTCTGTATGCTCCTTTCATATCTGCAACTAGATCTCGGACGAAGTCAGCTGTTTCCCACCACCGTTAGGCCGCATGATATCGATCACGGGCCCCGAGAGGGCCAACATGAAGATGCTCATGCCGCGTTTGCCGCAGGACCTGCCTCCGCGACCATGAACACCAAGCCTGGTGCAGATAACCATCATGCTGGTTGATCAGAGGCTCAAGTCACCACCATCGAGAACAATTGGTGAAGTTCATGCGTCGCAGCCATTCAGAGTAGAGGACTGATAATGAAGTCGCTGAAGGGTAAATCGACCCCCTCCACCGGACTTTCTTCCAAGTGGGCCTCGACACTTCTTCCTCCACCTCATCACACCATCTCTCTGCATGCGCCGCACCGCCACACCTTCCTACAGGGCGTGATGAAGCCGTGTCCTGAACTCGGATCAGGGAAGAACTTATTGAACCCCACTTGCTGTCACCGCAGGCTAAGCCATGCGCTCAAAGAGCCATCCGGCAGCATTGAAATCGACGATAAACATGTAGCTTTTGCGAGGGTTCACCGTATGTACCTCGGGGGTGACATGTTCGACCTCCGCTCACACAGGATTCTCGCCCGATACATGATCACTTACCGACCTTGGAACAGTTCTCACGGGTGAAGGAAAGCCAAACATGGGCTAAGTTGCCACGCCGTTGGGGCTGTCTCCCATGGACACCAACGTTGTGATGAGTTCTTGCACTGACTTGTTGCTATGCGGTTAGTACGAAACAGACCTCACCATGTGCAGCGACAACAATCTTTGATATTCATGAAGACAGCTAACACTAGAAGCAAGCGGTTGGCTTCCGCCTCGGGCGGCCGATCTTCTCCGTTGGTAACAGCCTCCTGGTCTTCATCATTGGGGATTTCGGCTTCAGCGGCGTTCTTCTGATTTTTCGGAATGTTGACTTTCTTTTCGGAGGCAGAACGTTAACTGGTTTGCTCTCGGGGTCCTCCGATCGAAGACTTGGCGACTCGTTGGCGTCACTCTTTCTTTTCTTTGAAGAACTTCGAGCTGTTGGTGAACCAGGGATAGCAAATTGCTCATCGGGAGCCACATTAGCACCATTACCACCTTTGGCAGGTGGAATTTCAATAGTTAGTCGTTGTCATCGAAGAACTACCGGAATGCTGAACCATAATCTTAGGGCGGAGATATGCGTAAACATTCGGTCTCGGCTTCGGAGTCTAAGTTATCAGCGTCACTGAGGCTAGAGTCCAAATCCCGATATGGAGGAATAGCGTGACGTTGCGATCGGTGGGTGCGTCAACTTTGAATAGGTAAAGATATTTTCAAAGACGCCGCGATTTTGGGAGCTAACGGTATACCGGATCTGTGCGAGCTCTGCAATCTTACAGATACCATTCCTGAGGATTTTATACACGGGTTCTAGGGGTTTCTCCGATACTCTTTGGACGGTGACAGACCTGTCGTTGCAATCCCTTTTACACTACTGAGATCTGAGTATGACTGTATTTGAAGAGAAGCAGATGGAGACATCGTGTAAGCGTAGCTAAGGTATCTCGAGAACAATTGGATAATGTCCCAACTTGGTGACGAACATGGGCAATTGTTCCTTGTAATCCTGGATTGTAAGAGTAAGTTTCGCGATATGTGTAATGTTGCCTGATTCAATAGGTCTTCGCCGGCAAAATGACCTTGCGCGACGCGAAGCTCATAGAGAAGCTGTTTTTCGGGCGGTATTCCATAGCATATTTGACACGTGGCACTATGAAGTCCTATGGACCTGCGCGTTGACAAGATCACTTGATACACAGGCAACTATCTACACTCGATTGGCGAAACTTCGGGATCGCTTATTGATTTCTTTATCACTAAAGCTTCGATGGCTGATAGATTAGAGATTTCAACAGAGTTGACAACTACTTCGGATCACGCGATTGTGTGTGCCCAGTTAAGATGGGATGAAGGGGAAGGAGTCAAAGTATCGAGAAAAGTTACAGGATGGGATATTGATGGGCTCAAGTCGAAGGAGGAGGAAGAAAAATATAGAAAAGCACAAAAAGAGTGGAAGGATAAGAGCTCAAAGAGACCCGTTTTGGATGAGAATAGTGGCGAGGATGATTTACAAAAAGAAGCTGAGTGGGTACAGCGGAATTTCGTTAATCATCTCAATAGGTGCTGCAAAAAAGTTAAGGTTTGCGCGAGATCCAAGAGGTGGTGGATGGCGGAAATTGCGGAAAATCGAAAAATTTTGGGGTCGATAAAACGAGCCAGAAAGAAAGGGGAAGCGTCGCAGCAACAAGTTAGGAGGCAGCGAAGCAATCTGAGAAGAATGATCCGACAGTCGAAAACAGAGATGTGGAGGAAGTTTCTAACTTCAGCTACAAGAGATCAAGTCTGGCAGGCGTTGAGATACACGAAACCAGGTGGACAACAAACGACAAAGACTTTGAAATCTAGGACTGGGGAAGTGGCGGAGTCCTGGGAAGATAAGGCACAGTTGATAAAAGAGGAAGCATTTCCGAAACCTTTGAAGGGTGTGGAGAGAAAGGCCCAAGAAGAGGGAGGAGAAATGTGGAAAAAGATTACTGATGAGGATATCCGAATGGCTCTATTCGATCAGTCAGTTAAGAAGGCACCCGGACCGGATAGGTTGGGTTTTAAGGCAATACGGTTATTGTGGGAGTGGGATTCCCAAAGGATAATTAATATTGTTAAAGCGTCATTTAGGTTAGGGATACACCCGCGAATTTGGAAGGAATCAAGGGGGGTGGTTATACCGAAACCGAATAAGCCAGATTATGGAGTCGCCAAGGCATATAGGGTGATAACGTTGTTAAATTGTGTGGGAAACGTGGTTGAGAAGGTGGCGGCCAACGCAATAGCAGAGGAGTGTGAGCGAAGGAGGCTACTTCATGACGGACAGTTTGGATGCAGAAAGGGAAGGTCAGCAATAGACACGGTTGGAAGGTTGATGAAGAGAGTTGAAGAAGCGTGGGGAAGGGGGAATACCGCGGCAGTGCTGTTAATGGATGTTAAGGGAGCCTTTCCACATGTGGCAAAGGGGAACTTGACGAAAAGAATGGAAGAAATGGGATTTGAAGCCGACCTGGTGAGGTGGGTGGAAAGTTTTATGGAAGATAGAAAAGTGATAATGTCGATGGACGGAAAGGAAGGAGATAGTATGGATGTGGAAATGGGAGTTCCGCAGGGGTCGCCAGTATCGCCAGTACT
>Ga0307515_10006641_pt1 | contig 23057 bp, 3 predicted proteins | sample 17_EM_MG_FD_194513 | JGI IMG/M metagenome (GOLD analysis project Ga0307515, IMG submission 194513) | Populus trichocarpa ectomycorrhiza microbial communities from riparian zone in the Pacific Northwest, United States - 17_EM | ecosystem: Host-associated > Plants > Roots > Unclassified | place... | reverse complement strand
GGTCTTTTACGCCTTTATATTAAACTAGGAAGCTTTAGAAGTAGGCTATAGTAACCTTATAATTTCTAATATTTCTTATACTCTAACGGAACTTATTATATGCCTTTTTTCGCTTATTAAGGGAGTACCTAATTAACTAGTAATTTAGCTTCTTACAAATATAGCACTTCTTTTAGCGATTACTTTAAAATAAACCTCCACAATTGCCTTATAGTTAACATTAATTATACCCTTTTCTATATTCCCTACCACGGCCACTATATATTTGGTTAGTTTAGTTATAATTATATTAGTTAGGAATACTTAGTTAGGTAGGGCTTTTAGTATAGAACTATTAGAATTCTTATATTTGTATTATAGTACCTATAGCGGAGCGTAGCTTAGCGTATACTCCTTTAAACGTATTTATAGGTTTATATAGCGCTAAGTTATACTTAGAAATGCTATAGCATACTAAGATAACCTGGTCCCTTAGACTGTTCTTATTTTAGTAAGTTTTAATAAGGCTATATTAAATTTTCTAGAGTTTATTAAAGAGTATTTAAAGGCACTTTAAATAAGTCTTTATTGGGTTAAAAGTAATAACTCTCTAGAATATAGTCTCCCGCTATTTAAATATATAAAGTTAGTAATTCTTATTAGTTTTAAAGTGGGCTCTAGTAAGCTAAAGCATTATATTAAAGCTATAGTTTTTACCTATAATATAGTTATAATAGAATATTGCTGCCTATCCCTTTAATATAATAGAGAAGGCGTAGTAGTACTAGTAGTATTAAATTTTAATCTTGTTATAACAGTTATAGAAGACCTATAGTTTTACTCTAAGTATATTATATAATTCTCCTCTAAACTTCTTCTCTTTATCTAAATATACCTTTATTAAATTCGTAACTTCTTATAGTAAAGGCTTACTAATTGGCTAGAGTAGAGGAGCTAGAGGCGGTAAAGGTAGAGAAAAAGTACCTCTAGGTAGGAGAGTACCTCTAAGTAGGAGAGTACCTCTTGGTAAGAGAGTAGTGTTCTAGGGGTTTCGTTCTAAATTAAAGTTACTTTTTAAAGAATATGGGTTAGTTCTAGGTTTCTATAGTTAACGTATAATCTTAGCTTCCGTCTATACTAGTTCTTCTATACTAGTAATAACGGCCTAAATATTATTAGTAATTAGGTTACTGTTCTTAGTAATATATACCCCATTCCTACGGAGGAAGTCTTAAAAATCCTAAATAATATTAACATTGCTAAGTGCCTAGGTATTAGCGGTCCATCCTATAAAATCCTCCCTAAAATATTCCTATAGCTATAAATTAGTATAGTATCTACTTTAGTAGAATATAATACGGTGTAGGAGAAAGCTATTAACTTATTTTACGGTATAAGTTATTATATTAAAGGTAAATTCATTCTAATTTTTATTAATGAGTTTTGCGTATAAAGCTACCCCTAGTAATAAGGAGTCTTCCTAGTCGTTTAAAGTAGGCGTAGCCATGTTTTTAGAGGGAGGGAAGTGTTATTGGCGTAGGGATTATTATTTAGTACGCGTTCGTAATATATATTTATCGTTTAGTACGCGTTCGTAACATATATTTATAATTATAGGGCTTAGAACTAGTTCTAGCCTTAAATCGCAAAGACTTATAAAGTGTGTTATTCTGCGTAATAGACGTAAGAATTTATAATTTAAAAAAGGCTTAGGACTAGTTCTAGCCTTTAAATCCTTAGATTTATAAAAGAGTTCTATTTAAGGTTTAGGACTAGTTTTAACCTTAAAAGACAGCTTTCTCTAGCATAAGTAGTACTAGTATAGTAGCTTGTCTCTTCTTAGTAGAATACCTAGCTGTTCTATAGTATAATAGTAAAGTTAACTACTAATTAGTATTGGTTATATAAGGTAATATTACGTAGCTATAACAGAACCTTATAGCAAGAACTATAATAGGTCCTATTATTAGGCTAGGTGTATAGAAAATATAAAAAATAGTAGTTAACAACGTAATAATAACTGGTAGAGTAGTTGCCTAACAGATTAACTCTAATTGTATTCTGAGAATTACTATAAGGAAGGAACTATCTAGGTAGGGATTAAGGGTCCTTAAATACATAACTATACTTCTATAAAATCCTTCTTATACGTAATATATATATACTCTATCTACTCTGTTATAGATTATATAGATCTTATAGATTATATAGATTACGTTATATAACCTTAGTTACTATTCCTTATTATATAGTTCTATTAGTTCTATCTTAAACCGTACTTATATTAACTAACTAGCTTCTTCTAACTCTTCTCTAAGTAGTTATAATATTATACTTAAAGCGTCCGTAATACTATCTCCCTCCTCTTTATCTTTGTCCTTAAAGATTTAAAATATCTCTAAGTTATTTACTAAAGGTATAATATCCGTCTAATTAATTTAGTTAGTATTATTACTTATTATACCTAAAGCAATTTCTTCTTCTTTAACTGCTTGTCGTATTCGCACTATTACTATAATATTATCTCTTAGTAAGATTATACCGTCTCTATATTCTTGTTGTTTAAAAGAGGGGTTAGTCTATATTATATTAGCAAGTCCATTTTTATAATAACCGTCCTTTTATTTAGAGTACACTAAAGCAAATATTTATTTGTCCTATAACGTTTACTCTATCTCTAATACTAAATATACGCGACTTATTACTCTTAATAGTTATCTAGTTCTCTAATTAATTTGTTTTAGGGTTTTATATTTAATCTACTGCTACGCGGCTAGATAATAAACTGTCTATTACTTTAGTAAAGTTATACCATTCCTATAACGTAGAACGGAAGGCTGCTAATGCTTAGCAACGGGCCCTTAAGTCTCGTCTTACGGTGTCCACTTAGTTAATCCGTCTTAAGAAGGTTTATAAAAAGGTCTATTTTAAAAAGTAAAAGCTTATAGAATAAGGTCTATAGGAACTTAGCAATAAAAGAATAGATTCTCTTCTAATAGAGAAGGAAATAGATCTAAGTAGTTTGGTAACTGCTCTTCTTAGGTCCCCCTTAGGTGACTTATTCTTTAGTAATTCTTCTTTATTAATACTACCTGACCTAATTTCTTCTAATACTCCTATACCTTTTTATAGTGTTTTTTAAATTCTCTAATAGTTCCTAGGTAGTCTTAGTGTAGCCTATCTATTTAACCTTATACTATATTTTATTATTAATGTCCTTATAACTAACGATCTTTAAAACTTACTATTTATTCTCTTCCTATCCTCTATACATATCTGCTTTATAGACTAGTGGCTTAATATTCCCATATACTGGCTCTAGTATTACAATATACTATATAGAGTAGATCTTTATTTTAGCTAGTAGGTTTAACTTAAACATAACCGGTGAAATTCTTTATATAATTTTAAAAGGTCTTAGTCTAATATAGTCCAACTTCTTACTTAGTTATTAACTCTTAAAATTTTTATATAGTAACTATACTTTATCTCCTTTCTTAAGATCTAGTCCCTTAAATCTCTTAGTATTATAGTACCTTTTTATTCTCTCTTATACTTTTTTTACTAATTCTATAAGGTCTGTATAAAGATTTATTAATATCTTTATTCTTTCTTTAGCTATACTACTTATTTTCTTTACTTACTATAGTAACAACGATATTCTCAGCTTATACCTATAATTCGCCTTAAATAGTAATATACCTATTCCTTCTTAAGGTGTTATATTGTATGTAAACTATATAACTAGTAATAGTAATACCTAATTATTCTGTATATGGTTAATATAATACCTTAGATATTGTTTTAGCGTTTAATTTAATCTTTCTATTTAGCCGTCTGTCTGCAGATAATATGCGGTAAAAGTTACTGCTTATACTCCTTACTCTGCTAAAAATACTTCCTAAAATACTACTATAAATCTTAAATCTCTATCCGATATAATCTTGCTTAGTGCTCTATACCTTATAAACACTTCTTTAATATAGATTCTAGTGATATCTTCTACTAATATTTCTTCTATGTATACTATAAAGTATCCCCACTTCGTAAGCTTATCTACTATTATTAAGATTATATTATAATCTTATCCGGTAATAGGATCTCTTAACTTTAGTAACTTAATAATAAAGTCCTATAATATAACCACCTATAGTCTTTCTGGTATTTTAATAGGTTATAGCCCTCTATATAGCTTATACCTTATTAGTTTATTCCTTTAGCAATCTAAATACTCCCTTATAACTTTTCTTATAATATTCCAGATTCTATTAATAATATATTCTTCTTAAAGTCTTAACACTAAGCCTATAGCTCTATTATGTCCTTAAGTTAATCCCTTATAGAATTCTTCCATAAATTGCTCCGCTATACTCTTTAGGATATACTTTACTTCTTAATTTTTATATATATCCGTCTATAGATCTTTTAGTTATACTTCTAGAATTTTTTATACCTAAAAGCTCTCTAATAACTCGTAAACTCTATCTAGTTTTTCTTAAGTTGCTATAATTTTTAGATAATTATACCTAATTAATACGTCTATGTTTTTTTGTAGTAAAGCCCCTAATAGCTTTTCATCGTTCTATAGTTTAGCTTTTTAACTTAGAGCATCCGCTCTTATATTATCTATACCCTTAGTATACTAAATCTTAAAATAGTATTCTATAAGTATCTCTACCTATTTAACTTATCTTTAATTAAGTTCCTTTATTATTAGGAATCCTATTAGGTTCTTATAATCTATTTTAACTATAAATAGTTTTTTTATACATTATAAGAATACTCTCTATTTCTTTAGTGCTATAACTATACCTAATAACTCCTTATTATAGATGTTATAGTTTAACTCTAGTAGTGTTATCTTTCGACTATAATATACTACTAGGTGCTATCCGTCTTAATATTTTTATATAAAGTACGCCCCTAGTATATAGTCTAATACATTTATTTCTACAACCATCTCTAGTCTTAGTTAATAGATCTTAAAAACTAGCTCCTAAGTAAACAACTCTTTAACCTTTTTAAACAATTTTTATTACTCCTCCCCCTATACCTATAGTTCTTCTTTCTTCGTTAATTATATAAATGGTTTAATATCCTTTAACTATTGCGTTATAAACCTCCTATAGTAATTGCAAAACCCTAGGAATAATCTTAACTATATAATATTCTCTAGTTCTTACTAATTCACTATAGCCTCGATCTTCTTTAGATCTATACTAAGTTAGCCTAATTTAATAATAAATCTAACGAAATTGGTTTTCCTAGTAAAGAACTCGTATTTCTTAATTGCTATTAGCATCTATTCTTCTTATAGTCTCTTTAAGACCTATTTAACGTGTTCCCCGTGTTCTTCCTTAGTTATTAAGTAGATAATAATGTTATTAAGGTATACTATAATAAATTAATTTAAGTGTTCTCCTAACATATTATTAATACGCTTTTAAAACATCGCTGGTATGTTTATAAGCCTAAATTATATAACTAATGGTTTATATAGTCCTTTCTTTAATCTAAAGGCTGCCTTCTATTTATTGCCTTCCTTAATTCTGATCTAATAGTACGCCTATCTTAGATCTATCTTTATAAAGATTTACACATTACCTATCCTGTCTTAAATCTCGCTAATTAAGGGTAAAAAATACCTATCCTTTCTAGTAATGCTGTTTAGCTATCTATAGTTAATATACAGCCTTAGTTTACTATTCTTCTTTAGTATAAATAGTACTAGATAACCCACTAATAATTGCGATAGTCTAATATATCCCTTTTATAAGTTTTCTTAAATAAACTCTTTTAATACTCTACCTTCCTTTTAGTAAGCTTATAGATTAGAAAGAACCTTAGACTTATTTCTAGTTCTAATTTTATTTTATAGTCCCATACTATATAATCTAATAGCTTTTTACTTTCTGTAACTATAGTTTCTTACCGTATTTATAGTATCTCTTTAGTACGTAACTTAAGCCTTACTTAGTCTCCTTATATATCGCTCTAACTTAGTACTATACTAACTTAGCTTACTATTACCTACTATGGCGTTAGGTATCTCTAATATTAACCTAACCTATAATCCAATTAATCTTTAGATTATATTCCTATAACTAAGGCATTCCTAATACTGCCTTATTCCGTCCTAATAGTAGGATATTAAAAGATATCTTAACTCGTCTTCCTTTAATGGTTATTTAAATAGGTTCTATTTTAAGATTAATAATCCCTCCTTTATAGGCTATTGGATCTCCTAAAATTATAACTAATAGGTAAAATTGCTTCTTCTATCTATAAGGTAGTCCTATTCTCTTAACTGCTATTAGTAAGATATAGTTTTACGTTACTCTACTATCTACTAGCGCTTTAAACTACTAATCTTACCATTTAACTTATAAATTTAGGTATTGTCCTTAAATTCCTTTAAGGGTCTAAGGCTCTACTACTGGCTCCCTTTAGTCCTGTAGGCCTCTACTTTTCCTAATTATTAGCTGCTTAATCCTAATACACTTAGTTTGTTCTTTAGCTAATACCTAGTTTGCTTTTTGTTCTTAATATACTATAGATATATATTCTCTAGGTATTCCTACTACTATTATTCGTCTAAGTATTCTTCTATAAGGAATTTTTTTAGTTAAAGCATTAAGTTACCTAACTCCTAAACTTCTACTAGATGCTAGCTGTATATATACTTAGTATTCCTATATTATTGCTTATCTATTATCTAATATATCCTTATAGGGTATTTCCGATTCTTTTTCTTTAGATTTCTATACATTTTGTATATATTATCCACACATGTAATCCATAATAGCATATAATGTGCTAGGTGCTTTAGGTTAACTCTTAGCTTATCCTTATTCTTAAGTTTAAACCTCTACCGTGTTAATCTAAATGTTATGACTTTATTTATAGGTACTAAGATACGTCTTTCGCTTCTTTAGTCCTCTAATTATTCCTTTAGATCCTTTAACATTATAATTAAGGCTCCTTTAATATAAGTTATAGCCTTCTCCGTAATTAGGTGGTCCTAGATAACTCTTTTATCCAACTATATATAGAAATCTTCCTACTTATTGTTATATCGTTGTCTATACTACTTTTAGTACAGCTGCTGGAGTATATACGGCTTATCCGTAAGGAAGTATCTTCTTATTACTGCATTGTAATAGCCCTTTATATATCATTCTTCGAATCTAGTAAGGATCCTTAAATCCTCTTTATTTTCTAATTTAGTAAGCCACTTAGCTCTTAGTATGCCTGCCTTAGGCCTATTAGTAATTCTTTATACTAGTGCTTTATCCCTTATACATCCTAATATACTAGATCTCTTATCTAGTTTCTATTCTTGCTATATAATAATTCTTTACCTAAATTCTTCTATAGTTTCCTTTAGTTTACGTCTTATAGATAAATCCTTAAAGTTTTCCCGCTTCTTAATCTTGGTATTAATTTTTTAATCTTTAGGCTAAACACTATATTCTCTTAGTAAGTCTTCTAGGTCCATATATTTGTCTCCTTGTTTAACTACTATTTATATTGCGGATTCTTTAATCCCTTATCTTTTACTTATAGGTGTCCTTATTTATACTCTAAATTCTTAACCCCTTATATTCTTTAATTCTAAGCTTACTTCTAACTTAAGCTTAGCTCTAGCCTTAGTCTAATTAGGCTTACTTAGTGTTTTTATCTCGTCTTAAGAGTCTTAAATCTCACTTATCTTATCTTAAGAATCTTATATCTTTAGGAAACTTTATCTTAAGCTTATTTATATATTACTAAACTAAGCTATTGCTCTGCTCTATTAGTTATTGTCCGTTATAGGTCCTTAAACTTACCTTATCTTGTCTTAAGAATCTTAGTCATCTTGCATCTCTTCTTAAGAATCTTAAGCTTGCGGCCTTTTGCCTTTATTAAGTGCTAAAGTAGTTTACTATCCTACTTCTTTTGCGTCTTGTAAAGTAATAAATATCATATCTAGCGGGGTCTCGATCCCTACTAATATTCCCTATTCTATAGTGGAATTATCCTCTACTTCCGGTATAATATCTCTAATAGCTATATATTCCTAGTAAACCGCTTTTATTACCTTATTATTACGAAATATTTCGCCTTTATTAAATTTATCGTCTTTAATATCCGATCTGCGAACTAGTTTATTAGTTCCTTTACACTCTACTAAGTGTAGCTCTTATAGCCAATAGCTTATGCTATACTTAGCGTCTTTATAAATTTAGTATACGTTATTATAACAAAACGCAAAACTTTTAATTAAATATTCTTTTATTCCTCGTAGTATATTATTATCCCTCTATACGTATATATTGTCTACTAGTCTTATCCCTTTTACTATATAGTAACTCTAACCACTTCTATAGTCTCTAACGTAATAACCCTATTTTCCGTAATTTATATAAGCTTCTTCTTTAAACCATTTTTCTTACTATAGAGTCCGCCTAAATGTCTTCTACTCCTAAGATCCCTAATTTAGCCTTTGCTCCTTAGACCTTTAATTACTTAATCCTTATCCTTTAGGTTTCTATAGTTTCTTATTCCATTTTCTAGATTCTCTAGTACTGCTTAGGTTTATTAGCTCTACGCCATACCATAGTTTTTAACTTAGCTTTAGTTATTACGTGCTCTGCGCCTTATATAACTATAGAACTCTATCCTAACCTCTCTTAGCCTATTCCCTTTAGTAGATCCAATTATTAATCTTAATCGCTTAATCTATTAACTCCCATAGGGTTTCCGCATCTTTTATTAGGATAATCACGTCCTAGACTTTAGCCTTAAGTCCCTATTTATACTATGCTATAAGCGCCTTATTATTCTACTCTACTTATATTACTAACGTCTAGAATTACATTATATACTTAATTACTAAGGTTTATTATATAATGTTTTAGAGTTTTCTTTCTACTATAGTTGCTGCCTTTAGGTCTCTAAATACTTATATAAGTCGCTTTACAAATTCTTCCTAGCTTAAGAACATAAATCGCACCTTTTAGTTAGTGGTTATCATTCCGTTTACCTATATCTCCATAAGGTAAGGCTTAAACTACTTAAGTACTCTTCCTAATAGGAATAGTCCTATATAGGCTATTCGATCCATAGGTGTTAGTAGTTTTACCCCTTCCTATATAACCTTAAAGTGCATTTACATAAGAAATCCCTTAAGCTTTAACTTTTTACCCAAGTACCTTTTAATTAAGGGTAGTTTAATCTTTGCTACTTTAATTCTATTAAGCCTATTTTCTAATATTATATTGTTTTCTATTAGCTAGTTAACTATTTCTTATAGCTATCCGACCGTTATAGGTTGCTATAAGTTAGTATCTGCCATACTAGTATTATTACCTAATCTCAATATAGTTGCCGCTGTTAATAGTGTTATAGTGGCTGCTTTTAGTAGTATATTATTCAACTTTCTATTATTTAATACCGTAACTAGGTAGTAATTATATAATAGAACCTTATAGCAAAAACTATAATAAGTCCTATTATTAGGCTAGGTGTTACGGACGCTTTAAGTACGATGTTACGACTACTAGGAAGGGAGTTAGAAGAAGCTAGTTGGTTAATACAAGCACGGTCCAGTATGGAGCTAGTGGAACCATGTGACGAGGAATGGTAAGCGAGTTATATAATGTGCTACGTAAGGGACGAGAGGAACGAAGGGAACTCACGTACTTTACGTATAATGCGTACCTTACGTATAAGGAGGGTTTCCTAGGAGTACGGTTGTGTATTTAAAGGACCACAGTCCCTACTCTAGATAGTTCTTTCCTTATAGTGATTCTTAAAATACAATTAGAGTTAATCTGTTGGGTAACTACTCTACTAGTTATTATTACGTTGTTAACTTACTTGCAATACCTACACACCTAGCCTAATAATAAGCCCATCGTAGTACTTACTACAAGGTTCCGTTACACAATTACTACCTAGTTATAGTTTTAATAAGTTAAACAATATGCTACCAAAAGCAGCCACTATAACGCCATCGACGGCGGCAACTACTTTAAGGTTAGGAGGCGACACTAGTATAGCAGATACTAACTCGCAACAACCTATAATGGTCGGACAGCTATAAGAGATAGTTAACTAGTTGATAGAAAATAATATAATACTTAAATAAAGGATTAACGGGATAGGCGCAGTAAAGGTTAAGTTACCATTAATTAAAAGATTCTTAGGAAAGAGATTAAAGCTTAAAGAATTCCTTATACAAATGCACTTTAAGGTTGCGTAAAAGGGAGCGAAGCTGGTAATACCTATAGATCGAATAGCTTACGCAGGATTATTTTTATTAGGAAGAGCACTTAAGTAATTCGAGCCTTACCTTATAGAAATATAGGTAAGTGGAATAACGACTACTAATTAGGAGGTGTGGTTTATGTTCTTAAGTTAGGAAGAGTTTATAGAGTAACTTATATAAATATTCGGAGACCTAGAGGTAGTAACTACAGCGGAAAGAAAACTCTAAGACATTACGCAACAAACTTTAGTAATTAAGTATACAATATAGTTCCAAACGCTAGCTATATAAGTTAAATGGAATAATAGGGTGTTTATGGCATAGTATAAATAGGGACTTAAGGCTAAAGTCTAGGACGTAATTATTCTAATAGAAGATGCGGACACCCTAAGGGAATTAATAGATTAAGCAATAAAGATTAATAATAGGATCTTCTAAAGGAAACAGACCAAGAGAGATTAGGATAGAGTTCTATAGTCGTATAAGGCGCAGAGCACGTAACAATAAAAGCTAAGTTAGAAACTATGGTATGGCGCAGAGCTAATGGACCTAAGTAGTACTAAAGAAGCCTATAAGAGATAGAGTAAGAAATTATAAAAACCTAGAGGTTAAGGATCTAGTAATTATAGGACTAAGGAGCAAAGGCTAAATTAGGGATTTTATTAGCAGAAGACGTTTAGGCGGACTCTATAGCAAAGTTAATAGTTTAAAGACGGAGCTTATATAAATTACGGGAAACAGGGTTATTTCGCGAGGGATTGCAAAGATGGTTAGAGTTATTATGCAATAAAGGGAACCTAACTAGCAGAAGATATATACGTATAGAGGGATAATAGTATACTACGAGGAACAAAAAAATATTTAATTAGAAGTTTCGCGTTTTATTATAATAACGCATGCTAAATTTATAAAGACGCTAAGTATGGCGTAAGCTATTAGCCATAAGAGCTAGAGTTAAGAGGACTTAGAGGAACTAAAGAGTTAGATAAAGAACAAAATTAACTCTATAAGCTAGATTAGGATGTTACAGTAACATGCGGATAATAATTAGTAATAATAACAATGGAGTTAGAGTACTTATTAATTAACAGTAATAAGGATAATAAAGGAACTAACTAGGGGTATCTAAACCTCGATAACGTAATAGAAGTAGAGACTAAGACCGCTATAAAGTAAGGTTTAGTAACGGGTATTATAACACCATTAGATATAGTATCCATTGCTTTACAAGATAAAAGGAGTAGTATTTAAAAGAGATTAAGTAAGTAGATAACTGCTAGTGCTAGCTTACTACTTAATAAAGGCAAAAGGCTAAAGGCTTAAGATTCTTAAGACAAGATAAGAGAGATCTAAGATTCCGAAGATAGGATAAGGATAGCTTAAGGACCCACAATAGACGAAAACCGATGGAGTAGAGCAGTAGCTTAGTTTAAAGATATACAAATAAGCTTAGGACAGAGTTTCCCACAGGCATTAGACTCTTAAGATAAGATAGATAAGATTTAAGACTTTTAAGATAAGATAAGAACACTACGGACGCCTAGTTAGACTAAGGTAAGAGCTAAGCTTAAGTTAGAAGCAAGCTTAGGATTAAAGAAGTAAGGGACTTCTTTATAGATTAAAGAATCTGCGATATAAACAGCAGTTAGACTAGGAGACAGAAATATAGACCTAGAGGACTTACTAGTTAAATAAAGTGTTTGGACTAAAGATTAAAAAGTTAATACGTTGGTTAAAAAGTACGAGGACGTTAAGGATTTATTAGAAAGACGATAACTATAAGAAAGTATAGAAGAATTTAGACGACGAATCTTTATATAGCAAAAGTAAGCTATAGAGCTAAGAATGCTAGATTACTTTAGGAAAAAGACACCTATACGGAAGGTTACTAATAGGCCGAAGGCAGGTATACCTAGAGCTAAGTGGCTTACGGAACTGGAAGAAGAAGAGAATCTAGGGATTCTAACTAGGTTCTAAGAATAATATATAAAGGGCTGTTATAAAGCAGCAATAAAAAGATACTTCCTTACGGACAGATTATATATACTTAGTAAGCTGTACTGAAAGTGGTTTAGGCAACGACACAATGATAAGTAGAAAGACTTTTATATATAGTTAGATGAAAAGGTTATACCGGATTAGGCTATATCTAAGAGATAGATAAGCTATATTAAAGGAGCCTTAATTATAATGTTAAAGGATCTAGAGGAACAAGCTGTAGACTAGAAAAAGATAATGCGAATATTGGTACTAGTAAATAAGATAGTAACGTTTAGATTAACGCGATAGAGGTTTGAACTTAAAGACAAAGATAAGTTAAGAGTTAACCTAAGACACCTAGCATACTATATATTGGCATAGATTGCATATATGGACGATATATGCGACATATACAAAAACCTAAAGGAAAAAAACCGAAAATACCCTATAAGAATATATTGGGCACTAGATAAGAGACGGTTTAGGAATACTAAGTATATACACGGCTGGCATCCTATAGAAGTTTAAGAATAAGGGGACTTAATACTTTAACTAGAAAGATTCCTTATAGAAGAATGCCTAGATAGACAACAATGGTGGGAATATCCAGAGAATACCTATTTATGGTATATTAAAGATAAAAAGCAAACTAAGTATTAGCCTAAGTTAGACTAAGTATAAAAAGGATTTAGTAGCTAATAGTTAGGAAAAGTGGAGGCCTACAGGACTAGAGAGAACTAATAGTAGAGCCTTAGACCCTTAAAGGAATTTAAGGACAACACCTAAATTTATAAGTTAAGTAGTAAGATTAACAGTTTAAGGCACTAATAGATAGTGGAGTAATAAGGAACCATATCTTACTAGCAGTAGTTAAAAGAATAGGGTTACTATATAGAAAAAAGGAATGTCCTTACCTATTAGTAACAATTTTAGGAGATCCGATAGCCTATAGAGGAGGCATTATTAATCTTAAAATAGGACCTATTTAAATAACTATTAAAGGGAAACAGATCAAGATATCTTTTAATATATTACCATTAGGGAATAATAAGGCAGTATTAGGAATGCCTTAGTTATAGGAATATAATCTAAAGATTAATTAGGTTATAGGTTAAGTTAATATTAGAAATACTTAATGCCGTAAAATGCAATAATAAGCTAAGATAGTATAGTACTAAGTAGGAGCGACCTACAAGGAAACAGAAAAAGGGTTAAGCTATATACTAAAGAAATACCATAAGTACGGTAAGAAACTATGGTTACTAGAAAGTGAAAAGCTATTAAAGTATATAGTATAGGACTATAAGATAGAATTAAAACCAGGAATAAGTCTAAGGTTCTTTTTAATCTATAAGCTTACCGAAGAAGAAGGTAGAGTATTAAAAGAGTTTATTTAGGAGAACTTATAAAAGGGATATATTAAACTATTATAATTATTAACAGGTTATCCAGTACTATTTATACTAAAGAAAAATAGTAAGCTAAGGCTGTATATTGACTATAGATAGTTAAACAGAATTACTAGAAAGGATAGGTATCCTTTACCCTTAATTAGCGAAATCTAAGACAGGATAGGTAATATGTAAATCTTTATAAAGATAAATCTAAGATGGGCGTACTATTAGATTAGAATTAAGGAAGGCAATAAATAGAAGGCAGCCTTTAGATTAAAGGAAGGACTATATAAACCATTAGTTATACAATTTGGGCTTATAAATGCACTAGCAACGTTTTAGAAGCGAATTAACAATATATTAGGAGAACATTTAGATAAATTTATTATAGTATACCTCGACGATATTATCATCTACTTAATAACTAAGGAAGAACATGGAGAATACGTCAAATGGGTCTTAAGGAGACTATAAGAAGAACAGATGCTAGTGGCAATTAAGAAATACAAGTTCTTTACTAAAAAGACCAATTTTATCGGATTTATTATTAAACTAGGCCAACTTAGTATAGATCTAAAAAAGATTAAGGCTATAGTAAATTGGTAGGAACTAGAGAACGTTACATAGTTAAAATCGTTTCTAGGGTTTTGCAATTACTATAGAAGGTTTATAGCGTAATAGTTAAAAGATATTAAACTATTTACGCGATTAACGAAGAAAGAAGAACTATAGGTATAGGGAAAGGAGCAATAAGAACTATTTAAGAAAGTTAAAGAGTTGTTTACCTAGGAGCTAGTTCTTAAGATCTATTAACTAAGACTAGAGATGGTTGTAGAAATAGATATATTAGACTTTATACTAGGAGTATACTTTATATAAAAGCATCCAGATGGATAGCACCTAGTAGCATACTATAGTTAAAAGATAACACTACTAGAGTTAAACTATGACATCTATAATAAGGAGTTGTTAGGTATAATTACAGCATTAAAGAAATAGAGAGCATTCTTATAAGGCATAGAAAAACTATTTATAGTTAAGATGGACCATAAGAACCTAACGGGATTTCTAATAATAAAGGAACTTAACTAAAAATAGATTAAATGGGCAGAGATGCTTACGGAATACCATTTTAAGATTTAGTATACTAAGGGTATAGATAACACGCGGGCTGACGCGCTAAGTTAAAAGGCTGAACTATAAAATAACGAAAAGCCATTAGGGGCTTTACTGCAAAGGGATACAGATAGGTTAATTAGGTATAATTATCTAAAAATTACAGTAACTTAGGAAGAATTAGAGAGGATTTATAAGTTACTAGAAAGCTTTTAGGCATAGAAAGTTCTAAAGGCATAGCTAGAAGACCTATAGACGGATATATACAAAAACCAAGAAGTAAAGTATATCCTAAAAAGCATAGTAGAGCACTTTATAGAAGATTTCTATAAGGGATTAACTTAAGGACATAATGGGGCTATAGGCTTAGTGTTAAGACTCTAAGAGAAATATATTATTAACGGAATCTAAAGGATAGCTAAAAAGGTTACTAAAGAGTGTTTAAATTACTAGAAAAATAAACTAATAAGGTATAAGCTATATAGAGGGCTACAACCTGTTAAAACACCAGAGAGACTATAGGAGGTCATATTATAGGACTTTATTATTAAGTTGCTAAAATTAAAAGATCCTATTACCGGATAAGATTATAACGTAATCTTAGTGATAGTGGATAAGCTTACGAAGTGGGAATACTTTATAGCATGTATAGAAGAGATATTAGCAGAAGATATCGCTAGAATCTATATTAAAGAAGTGTTTATAAGATATAGAGCACTAAGTAAGATTATATTAGATAGAGATCTAAGATTTATAGCAGTATTCTAGAAGGTATTCTTAGCGGAGTAAGGAGTTTAAGTAGCAACTTCCACCGTATATTATCCGCAGACAGACGGTTAAACGGAAAGATTAAATTAGACACTAGAGCAGTATCTAAGGCATTATATCAATTATATATAGAATAATTAGGTATTACTATTACTAGTTATATAGTTTGTATATAATACAACACCACAAGAAGGAATAGGTACGTTACTATTTAAGGCGAATTATAGATATAAGCTAAGAATATTATTATCGCCATATTAAGCAAAGAAGATAAGTAGTACAGCTAAGTAAAGGATGGAGACACTAATAAATCTTTATAAGAACCTTATAGAAACAGCTAAGGTAGTATAGTAGAGAATAAAGAAATACTATAACGCTAAGAGATCTAAGGGACCAGATCTTAAGGAGGGAGATAAAGTATAGCTACTATATAAAAATTTTAAGAGTTAATAACCAAGTAAAAAGTTAGACTACGTTAGACTAGGACCTTTTAAAATTACGTAAAGAATTTTACCAGTTACGTTTAAGTTAAACCTACCAGCTAGGATAAGAATCTACCCTATATAGCATATCGCAATGCTAGAGCCAGTATATAGGAATATTAAGCTATTAGCCTACAAAGCAGACACGTATAGAGGACGAGAAGAAGATAAATAGTAAGTTTTAAAGATTATTAGTTATAAGGACATTAATAATAAAATATAGTACGAGGTTAAGTAGATAGGCTATAATAAGACTACCTAGGAGCCACTAAAGAATTTAAAAAATGCTATAGGAAAGGTATAGGAGTATCGGAAGAGAACAGGTTAGGTAATATTAATAAGGAAAGATCGCTAAAGAATAAGTTACTTAAGGGGGACCTAGGAAGAGCGACTGCCAAACTATTCGGAGTTATTTCCTTCGCCAATTAAAGAGAATCCGTTCTTTTATTGCTAAGTTCTAGTAAGCCTTATTTTATAAGTTTCCACTCCTTAGAATAAACCTTCTTACGAACTTTTTTAAGACGGAGGAAATAAGTAGATACAGTAATACGGGCCTTTAGAGCCTTCTGCTCTATATTCTAAAAACGTTCTAACTTAGTAAGGGCTTAAGTTAGCTTACTATTAAGATAAGCAGCAGTAGACTAAACACAAGACCCTATAATAAATTACTTAAGGAACTTAAAGACTATTAAGAGTTATAGAACGCGCACACTTAGCGTTAGTAAAAAAGCAAACGTTATAGGACAAACAAATATTCGCTTTAGTGCACTCTAAGTAAAAGAAAGGTTGCTAAGATAAGGGACTCGCCAGCGTAATATAAACTAACCCCTCTTTCGCATAACAAGAATATAAAGACGGCATTATTTCACCTAGCGACAGTATAGCAGCAATAGTACGTACACAATATTACGCATATAAAGAAGAAGATGCTTTAGGCATAATAAGTAATAATATTAACTAAATTAATTAGACGGACATTACACCTCTAGTAAATAACTTAGAGATACTTAGAATCTTTAAGGACAAAGATAGGAAGGAGGAAGATAGTATTACGGACGCTTTAAGTACAATATTATAACTACTAGGAAGGGAGTTAGAAGAAGCTAGTTAGTTAATACAAGTACAGTCCAGTATGGAGCCAGTGGAACTATATAATAAGGAATGGTAAGTAAGTTATATAATATGCTATATAAGGGATAAAAGGAACAAAGGGAACTTACGTACCTTACGTATAATACGTACCTTACGTATAAGGAGGGTTTCCTAGGAGTACGGTTGTGTATTTAAAGGACCACAGTCCCTACTCTAGATAGTTCTTTCCTTATAGTGATTCTTAGAATACAATTAGAGTTAATCTATTAGGCAACTACTCCACCAGTTATTATTACGTTGTTAACTTACTTACAATACCTATACACCTAGCCCAATAACGAGCCTATCGTAGTACTTGCTACAAGGTTCCGTTATACTAGGTATATAGGAAATATAAAGAATAGTAGTTAATAACGTAATAATAACTAGTAGAGTAGTTGCCTAATAGATTAACTTTAATTATATTCTAAGAATTACTATAAGGAAGGAACTATCTAGGTAGGGATTAAGGGTCCTTAAATACACAACCGTACTCCTATAAAATCCTTCTTATATATAAGGTATGTATACTCTATCTACTCTATTACGCAGATTATATAGATTACACAGATTATATAGATTATATAGATTATATAGATTACACAGATTATATAGATTACACAGATTATATAGATTATATAGATTATATAGATTATACAGATTATATAGATTATACAGATTATATAGATTATATAGATTATATAGATTACACAGATTATATAGATTACATTACGTAACTTAGTTACTATTCCTCATTATATAGTTCTACCGGATCTATCTTAGACCGTGCCTATATTAACCAACTAGCTTCCTTTAACTCTTTTCTAAGTAGTCGTAACATTGTACTTAAAGCGTCTGTAATATACGTAAGGTATATATATTCCGTTCGTTCTCTACGTTCCTTATATAGTATATTATATAACTTATACTACTATTCCTTATTATATAGTTCTACCAGTTCTATTCTAGACTATACTTATATTAACTAACTAGCTTCTTCTAACTCCTCTCTAAGTAGTTATAATATTATACTTAAAGCGTCCGTAATACCATCTCCCTCCTTTTTATCTTCGTTCTTAAAGATTCTAAATATCCCTAAGTCGTTTACTAGAGGTATAATATCCGTCTAATTAATTTAGTTAATATCGTTCCTTATAATACCTAAAGCATCAGGATTTTTTTTTTTTGGCTCGTTGTTACGGTTTGTAGCAATTTGCGGCAATTTGCTGCAAACTATACGGTTATAGTGGTCGTATATAGTCCTATACGGTTTACAGCGGTTTATAGCAACCCGTATAAAGCCTATATTTTTTGCGGCAGTTTGCAGCAACCTACGTAAAGCCTATATTTTTTACGGTAATCCGCGCGAAGCCTATACGTAGCCCTTATATTTCGTATATTTTGTATATTTTGTACATTTTATACATTTTATATATTTTATACGTTTTATACATTTTATACATTTTATACGTTTTACACGTTTTATATATTTCGCATATTTTATACATTTTATATATTTTATACGTTTTTTATAGATTGCTATAATATACTTTTAAATATATTTATATTATAACTATATAAAATATAAAGCTATTTACTTAGAGCCTCTAAATTGTTAATTAGCCTAGTGCCTACCTACTTACCTACCTACCTACCTGCCTACCTATCTATTTACCTACCTATCTATCTATCTATCTATCTATCTATACCCACCTACCTATACCTACCTATCTATGCCTACTATCTGTACCTACCTATCTATACCTACTGTCTATACTTACCTATCTATGCCTACTGTCTATACCTATCTATCTATACTACCTCTAAATAGTAGTCGTTTAGGGTGCCTCTATAGGAGGGCTTAATTCAATTTAATTTAGTAATAGACTAATAATAATGCTCTAGTTTAATTCAACCGATTAAATTATTTAGTGTTTACTGGCTGGGTCGTTTAAACAGTTAGCGGTTATCTAGCTCTAGCGACGGTTGTCTGGCTCTAGCAACGGTCGTCTAGCTCTAACAACGGTCGTCTAGCTCTGGCGACGGTCGTCTAGCTCTGGCGACGGTCGTCTAGCTCTGGCGACGGTCGTCTAGCTCTGGCAACGGTCGTCTAGCTCTAGCAACGGTCGTCTAGCTCTAGCGACGGTCGTCTAGCTCTAACAACAGTTGTCTAGCTTTGGCGACGATCGTCTAGCTCTAGCGATGGTCGTCTGGCTCTTACAACGATCGTTTAGCTCTAGTGACGGTTATCTAGATAACGACGGTTGTCTAGCTCTAACAACGGTCGTCTAGCTCTGGCGACGGTCGTCTAGCTCTAACAACGGTCGTCTAGCTCTGGCAACAGTCGTCTAGCTCTAATAACAGTCGTCTAGCTCTGGCGACGATCGTCTAGCTCTAGCGACGGTTGTCTGGCTCTTGCGATAATCGTCTAGCTCTGGTAACAGTCGTCTAGATAACGACGATCGTCTAGCTCTAGCGATAGTCGTCTAGCTCTAAGGACAGTTGTCTAGTTCTAGTAATAGTTATCTGGTTCTAGCAACGGTCGTCTACTAGCTATAGTTCTAGTGCCTCTCTATGTAGGGAGGATATAAGAAAGGAAGGGTAAAAAATAAGGTAGCTACCTATGTGTAGAGGCTATTGGGAATATAGCGGGGACCTAAAATAATGTATATTATACGGAGCTTCGTATAGAGTCTTTATACGTAGAGCTTTATATAAAGCCTTATATAGAGCCTTTATATATAGAGCTTTATATAAAGCTTTATATAGAACTTTACGTAGAGTTTTATATAGAGCTTTATATAGAGTTTTATATAGAGCTTTATATAGAGCTTTATATAAAGTCTTAATAGAGCTTTATATAGAGCTTTATATAGAGCTTTATATAGAGCTTCGTATAGAGCTTCGTATAGAGCTTTATATAGAGCTTTATGCAGAGCTTTATATAAAGCTTTATATAGAGCTTTATATAGAGCTTTATGCGGAGCTTCGTACAAAGCTTCGTGCAAAGCTGGCTCAAGTCGCAATTTTAGCAATTTATGGTAATTTGCAGCAATTCGCATAGGCTACTTATAAGTAGCTGCGTATTTGTAGCAAATTGCTGCGAATTGCCGCAAATCGCGACTTACGCAGGTTTTGTAGACCCGATTTTCGCTTGCAACAACGTGCCTAAAAAAAATTTCCTAATAAGCCTCTTCTTCTTTATACGCGCAATAACGCGCCCGCACTATTGCTGCAATACTATTACTAGGTAAAATTATACTATCTCTATATTCTCGTTATATAAAAAAGGGGTTAGTTTATATTATGCTAGCAAGTCCTTTATCCCAGCAACCCTCTTCTTATTTAAAGTGTACTAAAGCGAATATTTATTTATCCTACAACGTTCGCTCTTCCTTTAACGCTAAGTATGCGCGTCCTATAACTCTTAATAGTCGTTAAGTTCCCTAAGTAACTTATTATAGGGTCTTATATTTAATCTACTACTATAAAGCTTAATAGTAAGTTATTATAAGCCCTGGCTAAGCTGGAATGTTCTTATAATACAGAATAGAAAGCCCTAAATACTTAAATCGCGGCGTTTACTTATCTTCTTCGCCTTAAAAAGGTTCGTAAGAAGGTTTGTTTTAAGAAGTAGAAACTTATAGAATAAGGTCTATAGGAACTTAGTAATAAAAAAACGGATTCTCTTCTAATAGCGAAGGAAATAACTCTAAGTAATTCGGCAATTGCTCTTTCTGGGTCCCCTTTAGGTAACTTATTCTTTAGTAATCCTTCTTTAATATTACCTAACCTATTCTCTTCTAATACTCCTATACCTTTCCTATAGCGTTCTTTAAATTCTCTAGTAGTTTCTAGGTAGTCTTATTATAGCCTATCTACTTAACCTTATACTATATTTTATCGTTAACGTCCTTATAACTAATGATTTTTAAAACTTACTATTTATCTTCCTCTTATCCTCTATACGTATCTACTTCGTAAACTAATAGCTTAACTTTCCTATATACTAGCTTTAGCATTATAATATACTATATAGGGTAGATCTTTATCTTAGCTAGTAGGTTTAACTTAAATATAACCAGTAAAATCTTCTAACTAATTTTAAAAGGTCTTAGCCTAATGTGGTCTAACTTCTTACTTAGTTATTAACTCTTAAAATTTTTATATAGTAGCTATACTTTATCTCCCTCCTTAAAATCTGGTCCCTTAGATCTCTTAGCATTATAGTATTTCTTTATTCTTTACTATACTACCTTAGCTGCTTCCGTAAGGTTCTTATAAAGATTTATTAATATCTCTATCCTTTACTTAGCTATGCTACTTGTCTTTTTTACTTAACGTGGCAATAGTAATATTCTTGGCTTATATCCATAATTCGCCTTAAATAGTAACGTACCTATTTCTTTTTATGGTGTTATATTATATGCAAACTATATAACTAGTAATAGTAATACCTAATTATTCTATGCGTAATTAATATAATGTTTTAAATACTGCTCTAGTGTCTAATTTAATCTTTCCGTTTAACTATCTATCTGTAGATAATATATAGTAAAAATTACTACTTAAACTCCTTACTCCGCTAAGAATACCTTCTAGAATGCTACTATAAATCTTAAATCCTTATCCAATATAATTTTACTTAATACTCTATACCTTACGAATACTTCTTTAATATAAATTCTAGTAACATTTTTTGCTAATATTTCTTCTATATATGCTATAAAGTATCCCTACTTTGTAAGCTTATCTACTATTACTAAGATTATATTATAATCTTATCCGGTAATAGGATCTCTTAACTTTAATAACTTAATAATAAAGTCCTATAATATAACCTCCTATAGTCTCTTTAGTATTTTAATAGGTTATAGCCCTCTATATAGCTTATACCTTATTAGTTTATTTCTTTAGTAATTTAGATACTCCTTAGTGACCTTTCTAGCTATCCTCTAGATTTTATTAATAATATACTCCTCCTAGAGTCTTAACACTAAGCCTATAGCTCTATTATATTCTTAAGTTAGTCCTTTATAAAAATCTTTTACAAATTGCTCTGCTATACTTTTTAGAATGTACTTTACTTCTTAGTTTTTATATATATCCGTTTATAGATCTTCTAGCTATGCTTCTAGAATTCTTTATGCCTAAAAGCTTTCTGGTGACTTATAGATTTTCTCTAACTCTTTCTAAGTTGTTATAATTTTTAGATAATTATACCTAATTAATTTATCTATATCTTTTCGCAATAAAGCCCCTAATGGCTTTTTATTATTTTATAGTTTAGCCTTTTAACTTAGAGCGTCTACTCTTATGTTATCCGTACCCTTAGTATACTAAATCTTAAAATAGTATTCTATAAGCATCTCTACCCATCTAACCTGTCTTTAGTTAAGTTCCTTTATTATTAGGAATCCTATTAGGTTTTTATAATCCGTCTTAACTATAAATAGTTTCTCTATACCTTGCAAAAATACTCTCTATTTTTTTAGTACATCAGGAAATTTTTTTTTTGGCTCGTTGTTGCGGTTTGCAGCAAATTGCCGCAAATTGCTGCAAACTGTACGGTTGCGGTGGTCGTATATGGTCCTATGCGGTTTGCGGCGGTTTGCAGCAACCCGCGCGAAGCCTATATTTTTTGCGGTAGTTTGCAGCAACCTGCGTAAAGCCTATATTTTTTGCGGCAATCCGCGCGAAGCCTGTACGTAGCCCTTGCATTTCGCACATTTCGCACATTTCGTACGTTTTGTACATTTTGCACGTTTTGTACGTTTTGTACGTTTTATACATTTCGTACGTTTTGCACGTTTTATACGTTTTATACGTTTCGTATATTTTATATATTTTGCACGTTTCCTATAGATTGCTATAATATACTTTTAAATATATTTATATTATAACTATATAAAATATAGAGCTATCTACTTAGAGCCTCTAAATCGTTAATTGGCC
>Ga0307515_10006640_pt1 | contig 23058 bp, 30 predicted proteins | sample 17_EM_MG_FD_194513 | JGI IMG/M metagenome (GOLD analysis project Ga0307515, IMG submission 194513) | Populus trichocarpa ectomycorrhiza microbial communities from riparian zone in the Pacific Northwest, United States - 17_EM | ecosystem: Host-associated > Plants > Roots > Unclassified | place... | reverse complement strand
CCCCCCCCAGAAAGGGACTGTGCGAGGTGTCGAACATACACGAACGAAGGGGAGAAAGATTAGACCGACGGGGAGTGGGAGGGAAAGTGTTCTTCTGGATTAAACTTTTAGCCTGCGTTGTCGAACGAGAACAGGAGAAATGCGAAAGGCAAGCATGGGTAGGAGAGGAGAAAAGAAAAACCAGGAAGAGAGGGAAGGGGGGACGAGGAAGTAATATAAGAATACACGAAAGCGTTCTGTTTGTTGGCTACAGAATGAAGGGCGTCGATGCTTTGCTCCCTGTTCGGAGCTTTGCATAGAAAAAAAGGTCAACGGCGGACGCACGAGGGGATCAGGGTATTGATAAGGGACGTTCTAGGACACCGCCCAGGCGGCAAACCACCATTTTCTTCAATCCTTCCTCTTTCCTTCAAGGAGAGCACGGGGAACACGGTGACCCAACGTATTTGGAGGTCTTCAAAGACGAGATTGTAATATTGACGGAACCTGACTCTGCGGTGAAATTCCCGCCGGTTCCAGAGGGGTCCTTGAACGTCAGCTGCGCGCGCAACCTAAATTGCTTCTCTTCCAGTTTATGGAAAAGTTTCATTGGAATAGGGACCCAGAACTTGAGCTTCCAATCCACTCGCGTTGGGTCCTGATAAGAGAATACGCGGTCCCATCTCTTGCTGACTGAAATCCCCTTGGTATAGTCCATAGCGCGCAGGACTTCATCTTCGTGCAGCGACTGGCCTTGGTATGAAACTTGGTGATCCTGGGTATGAGAGTCAGACTTCGAAGACGAGGAGTTGGGCGATGATGGCAGCTCTCGGGATCTGCACTCCAAACTGATTCGGTCCACAGGAGGGGTGTTTTCATACAAGGCCCGAGATTGAGTGTCCGTCACGCAGAGCGTCCCTTGCCAGGCATACACGCCACTGATGGATGAGTCAGCGGGTGGGAGTACAAGAGTCCTGAGTAAAACCTACTCTTCAACGGTATCCCAGACTTCTGTGTTTTTGGGAGCCTCAATACGGACACCGAATCTTTCTGCGTCGAAGGTGGCCTGAGTCCTCGCCTGTGCGGCCGATGAAGGCCGTGAAAGGGGTAGATCGGGGATTTCTTCCAAGTCGTCAATACACATCACAATGTCTTCTTCGGGTACACCCTGTCGATTCGCCAGAGTCGCAGCGTCGTTAGCAAGGATGTGCTCAGTAATCGACCCGATATCAAGGACGGGGGCGTCGGTGTTGTTGTGCTGAACGACCGCTGGAGTTTGAGTACGGCCGAATGGTTTTCGGACACGAGTATCGCTCGACTGCGTCTTCTTTGGGATAGTCATATTCGGGGGCGATACAACACCTCTCGGTACGTCGCCGCGAGCGGGATCAGTGATGCTGGGGATCCGAGAACGCGCGGTACTCTCAAGGCGGCGTCTCTCTTGTTTGGGCGGCTGGTCCATAGGTTCAACACCTCTGACGGTATCGATGGAAGTTGATGAGGTGAGGCGCTGCCTGACTCGTGGTTGTTGAGGCGGCTCGTCGGAACGGGAGAGGAGGCGCTTCCGCTCATTATTCACCGAGGCAGTTCTGGTGGGGATTGACGATTGAGAAGCTTCGGTTTTTGGAAATTGTACAGCTGATTTTGCGGAGACGGTCCTCCTCATAACCTTTGGCTTGGCAGAGTCGTCAGAAATTGGTTGGCGGGATGTTTCAGACGAACTACGGCGCAAGGAGGAGGCTGACTGGAAAATGGCCTGGATCTTGGACTGAGCGCGGGCGGGCTCCACTGTGGTTGTGCTCGATGCAGAGTCGGCGGTCCTCTGCCTATCACTGTCAATGTTGGGGTTGCAACCTTCCGGGAGACCGCGCTTCTTCCGAGAAGAGACGACTGGACCTGGAAGCTTGAATACCCTACGGTCGACCTGCGACGGGGGGCTAAGTTTACGAGGAGTGGAGATCGAGGTTGCAACTGTGGGTATGCTGCGCAAATCGCTCTTGGAGGGGGCCATTTGAGGGCGGCGGGGGTGCTCTGTCTGTCGGTGGGGTATAAAGGAGAGTATGACGGTCTGGAGTGGACCGGTTTAGTGAGAAGGGAGAGAGAGCAAAGGGTGGAAGGGACTGCGAAAGCGGGATCGTTGCGGTGGAAAAACAACTGCTTTTGTGATTAGCGGCGCCTATAGCGAGCCGAGGGAACCCCGGTCGCGACTGACGTGTCTTGACAGCGCGTAAGCAGTCCTTGCCGTCGCCGTTGCCGTCGTTAGCAACTTGCGGAGCGCGAGAGTCGACTGGGGCAGACGACGACCGGAACTCAAGTGATGATGATGAGGCGCGTTCAACTTCGATTTCCCATTCCGTCTCCCCGGATCTTGTCCAGGCCAATGGCAACCTCTGCATATGTCCTACCTCACCAGCCAGGCGCGACGGCGACGGCGACCCCGACTGTCTCTGGTGTCGACCAGCTCAAGCTGCTGTCGAAATTACCAAAGGCTGAGAAACCCCCAAAGGTCGGAGATACCAAGATCTTTTACGATACTCCAGAGGGGAAAGTCACCGCTCTCGTATCTTTGGGAGATAAATACGCATCGAAAAAATCCAACGAACAACGTGAACTCGTCCGTCGGGCAGTCGGTAGTGCCGTGAAGGAACTTCGTGAACTCGAGGGGGTTAATCATGCAGAGATCGATGCCTCGACCGATCCTCAGGCTGCCGGTGAGTGTCCTCGTCAAATCACCGCACAACCACGCCGTGCTGATTACGTTATGTCTAGCCGTTGGTGCACATCTCGCTAGATACAAGTTCACCCTAAAAACTTCACCTCCGTCGAGGTTCGACCCAAATCTTGAACAGCCGATCTCAGAATCTTTGGTGTTAGAACCCTTGAAATCATCCAAGGAATGGGACGTTGGAGTCAAGTATGCAGAAGCTCAGAACTGGGCCAAGACTGTAAATATTTCACTTCGCTCGGTCTCGATTCGATCAATCTCTTACACCTGATTATAGCTGATGGAGCTTCCTGCTAATATCGTGACGCCAACGGTACGAGGATTTTTGTTGTCAACTTTGATCGTCGGGTGCTCAGATGCTTCTAGGCGTTCTGCAATCGGGTCAAGGCTGCATTCGAGGGCATTCCGAACGTAGAGATCATCGTCAGGGATGAAGGTGAATTCAGATTCGAGGGTGTTTACGCACAGTTTATTGACAGATCTGTCAGCTTGGGCCGAGCAGAAGGGCATGGTTAGTCCCACCGTTGGCCCTATTCAGACTCCTTCTCAACTTCCCACAGCGAACCTTCCTCTCCGTTACTCATGGAACCGCTGAGCCGGCAAGGTTCCTTGAAATGTATGTCAAACCGAACAATCTTATCTCTGTGGAGACTGATGTCTCAATGCAGCCACTACAAAGGAGCAACTGAGGGCGCCCAGCCCTTGGCCTTTGTCGGTAAAGGAATCACATTTGACAGTGGCGGAATCAGTCTCAAACCCGGAGCGGTTGAGTACATCCTCTTCTCAAATCAGGCATGCCGCTCAACCAATTCATTTCGGCCAGGGGATGAAGCTGATGCGTGGGGACATGGGTGCGTGATACCCCGCTGGACTCGGCCTGGATTTCATTTCTTCCCATTGACCTCTCAAACAGGAGGTGCCGCCACGGTGGTCGCTTCGGCCTTGGCGATCGCCCGACTCCAGCTCCCGATTAACTTGATTGTGGCCACTCCGCTTACTGAAAACTTACCTGGTCCAAGCGCCACCAAGCCCGGCGACATGTACGTCCTGAAATATCTGAGAGGCGATCAGGGTTGAACAGTATCCCTAGTGTGTATGCGATGAACGGCAAGTCGGTTGAGGTTGACAACACGGACGCCGAGGGCCGTCTTGTATTATCTGGTACGTCCTTGCAGATACGCTAGTACGTCCTCCTGATCTCCGCCAAGACGCCATCTACTACGTCTCCTCTCATTATAAACCCCACACCCTCATTGATGTGGCCACGCTGACCGGGTATGTGATTCATATAACGAAACACTTCAACCACGCTTACGGAGCCGCAGTGCCATGGAAGTCTCGTTAGGAGAGGTTTATAGCGGCGTCTTCTCGGTGGGCGTTCCTCGAAGGCCGTGGATACGCTAAGATCTAACCCTTTGTAGACTTCCGATTCTCTGTGGAATGAGTTGTATGAGGCAGGCGAAGCCGAGTACGACAGGTTCTGGCGTATGCCGCTGGATGATGAATTTGGACCTCAGATTTATTCGTCCAACGCTGATCTGTGCAATGTGAGAACAATTCGGGACATGTTCTCCTGACTGTAGTGCTAACGTAATGTGAAATAGACTGGCGGTAGACCTGGAGGCAGCTGCACGGCCGCGTTGTTCTTGAAGGCATTTGTAGATGGGATCGAAGCCAAGGGTGGGGGCGAAGCACCGATGCGATGGGCACATATTGACATTGCGGGCTCGATGGAATTCACGCGATCGTACCCGTACAGTGAGAAGGGCATGTCTGGCAGACCTGTCAGGTGAGTGTTTTTACGAAAAACTGAGGTAGGTGAGGGTGCTGATTGAACGTGATCGTGACCTCCGCAGGGCCCTCGTTGAGTTCGTCCACAGGCTTTCGCAGGCGCAGTAGTTGAGTTTGCGTCGTGTCCGACCAGGGGAGATGTTCGCCAAGAGGGTAGCTGTGTACTTATTCATCCAAAGAGTATCCTTGTACCACGTTGTCCGCATCGCCTTTAAGAAAAAAAGTGGCCGTTAGCCGGACCTCGTTCATAACCCGGAGCGCGTGTAAACATCCTCGTTCTCTCTTTTGTCTTTTCACCATACGACTCCATCCATTTCGCCTGTTACAACTTTTATCTCTTATCACATATTACCTAGGCTGAGCCTAGCCACTCTCATCTCACAACCACCACAGTCTCGACGACTTCCGCGTCCAGACGACCGACAAGGTAACAACCCCGACGAGAATGCGTCCGTTAGTCTACGTCGCCCTCTGTCTGCTGTCCGCCTCGTCGTCAGAGGCCACACTCATTTCACGAACCGCAAACCGGATACACCACGCAGCCGTCAAGAGGAGCGCGAAGTTGGCGAAGGACATCCGCTCTGTCCTTAGCAACGTCCTGATCGAACAGCCGATCATTGGCCCAGATACTGGAAATCGTGTCTACTGCGTTGCCAGTCCCGGTGGCATCGTACAGAACCCGACGTCGTCGACGCCTACCCCCACGGGTGGAAACGGCGTCATCGTTTCTTCCATCACCTCCGGCTCCAGCTCCAGGCGACCTAGCCCCACGTCAACCTCGGGAGGAGGTCCAGTACCTACCCTCACTTCGGACTGGAAGTTGGTAGAGACCAGAGAAGGCGCGAGTTTCTTTGACGGTTGGGACTTCTGGGCCCTTCCCGGTACGTTCGTTCGTTCCTTTGTAGGAAACACCGCTTACTCATCTCGGTTCGCAGATCCCACCCACGGTATGCCCGCTCACTTCACCAATCGTTACACCAACTAAACCTCGACAAAAACGCACACAGGTATCGTCGATTACCTCAACGAGGGGGATGCGGTAGGTTTTACCTCTTGACGCGTGCCTGGAACAGTCGGACTAACGATCTATTGCCGTTTGTAGCAAGCCAACGGACTCATTGGTGTAAATTCTGACGGAAATGTCCTCATGAAGGTCGAAACCACCGAACAGGTCTCTGGTAATCGCAAGAGCATCCGGATACACTCGAAGAATACCTTCAACGGCGGTCTGCTTATCATGGATTCCGTGCACATGCCAGCTGGGTGTGGCACATGGCCAGCCTGGTGGAGTAACGGTAAGCCGACTATTTTCATCGTTTCTTTCGGCGCTAACAAATTCCCAGGACCCAACTGGCCTGCTGGAGGCGAGATCGATATCATCGAGGGCGTGGGCGATTACACGAACAATCAAGCGACCCTTCACACCGACCCCGGCTGCGGCCTTGCTAGCTCAGATTCCAGAGCATTGTCCATCAGCGGAACCCTCATCGGTGGTACGGACTGTGCCGTCAGTTCCACCTCCAACCAAGGTTGTGGTGTCCGAGCCAATTCCAACACGACTTTCGGGGCGGGCTTCAACAGCATCGGTGGTGGTGTTTACGCCAGTACGTTTTCCACACCGCTGTGATACCAAGGCCGTGGTTGACCTGAACGGAATCTAGTGCAATGGGATACTAGCGGAATCTCGGTCTTTTTCTTCCCTCGTGGATCGATACCAGCAGATATCGAGGCCGAGGCTCCCCAGCCATCCGGGTGGGGTCTTGCCATGGCCAGATGGCCTGCGATTGATTGTGATCCGTTCAAGTTCTTCTATGATCATGTTGCAATCTTCGATACCACCCTCTGGTACGTCCCGCATTCCATCAGTGGTAGAGGATAGTACTCAGTATGTTTTGCGTCTGCAGTGGCGACTGGGCTGCTGGCGTATGGTCATCGTCTGGGGTACCCGGCCAAGAACAAAGTTGTGCTGCTCGAACTGGTTTCGCTACATGTGAAGACTTCGTTCGCAACAACGGACATGCCTTCCAAGAAGCTTGTGAGTATATATTGGTGTCCTGGAAGTTTCCACACTTGGTTGATGTATAATCATTTGATTTAGACTGGGAAGTCAAATCGTACAAGCGATACCAGAAGTAGACATGATATACACGCACGTGTCGCCTTCTTCCCCGTTCTTCTCTCCCCCGCCGTTACTCCCTTCCACTGGATGCTCAATCCCTGTCACATTGCTATCGCCCGAGTAAACGACGTCATGAAGTCCGAACCACTGTATTCTAGCCCATATCCCTTCCTGCGAGCACCCGTATCATTATAGAGCCTCCTCTCTCTAGGTCGTCTTAGTGCTGGACATTTGTATCTTACAACAGTGCGTTTTACCTAAGCCCCTTTTTTCTTCTCATCGTAGGTATAACCCCCGTCACCCCTTTTACACTTGCCTTCCTCATGTGTTTTATCTCCATTTTCGGTTCGTTCTGTCACGTGCTTCTTCGGTAGAATGAATACGGAATAGAATTTTCACAAGAAAACTCGGTCCAATAACGAATTCGAAGATTGGGAGTATAGAAAAAAGTAGTCCGTGTATGTGGCGGGATATGGAAGACTATCAAATCAGTGAATTTACATGGGTGTCGATAAAGATATGCGTGTATGCTGAGGTTGCGAGAATGACGTATGCGTGTGTGATATATACGTGTGGGGACGAGAGAACGATAAAAACGACATTGACAGAAAAAGAGATAGAGAGTATATCGTGCCCACCGGGAGAACACTCGGAGCCGGTTATGGGTCGCTGTATCAAGGGGATGTCCGCATCTCTGCAGGGATGTCCGTGTCTATTGGAGGTGGAGGTGCAAGTTTCTGGAGCAGGTTAAAGAGTTCGGTCTTGTTCGCGGGTTTCGAAAGGAAGGCGTCCATTCCAGAATTCAAACATAGTTGCTTCGTGGACTCTTGGCAGTCCGCGCTCAAGGCAATGACTTACAAACCGGGGAACATGAGCATGAGTACCACGAGAACGCCATAAGCTTACTTGGTAGTAAAATATCGTATCCGCGCTCTACCTCGAGCTCCCGTATCCGCCTAGCAGCTTGGACGCCATCACATATAGGCATATCTAAAAAGTCGAGTGAACTTGAAGGGAAAGGGTCAGAAAACGTCGATCGTACGGTGGTCAAACATGGCCGCTTGGAAATATCCAGGCCCGTGCATCTCCCAAGCCTCAATGGCCTCTTGGCCGTTTGTAGCGACTTCGACCTGAAGCTTTACTCGTTCCAATTGTGCCTTCAGCAGCTTACGTGCGATCGGATTATCTAAACAGGAAGTGGTGAGGGTTCCCATGTCTGTCGACAGAGTGAAAGCCCACAGGGTTTTTACCTTCTGCAATCAGGATCTTCATCCCCACAAAGTTTCGTTTGCTCTTGGGGTCCTCGACGGGCTTATTCTCCACAACCCTCTCAGGTACGGGTATAGTTACCTGAGGTGATGGGTTTCTCAGTTGCACAAGTGTCTGCAACATTTTTAATGTTCGAGGGGGTTTCGTCAGACGGAGAACCTTCTGTGAGCCATCCCTCCCGGAAGTACCGGAGGAGTTCCCTTTTGTGGGAGTGTAGATGTGAATGATCCTAGTGTCAACGAGAGAGGGTAAGCCGAGCGCATCGACCATAGTGACAAGACCGTCTGCGAGATCTCCAGATTGAGTGTCCAAGATGACGAAATCCACTCTTTCCATGTTTCCTGCAAACTGTTCAAGCCACCTTTGCGCTTCCGCTTGTGTACGGGTCGACGACACCCTGAGTCCAACGAACATCGTCTCCAAGAGCCTCAAGGTGGTATCCGAAGGAGAACATAAGAGGATTTGCACAGGACGTGGATGTGTGAGTTGCGATCTAAGGAGATCAAGATCTTTTCTGCTCTGTTACTCTGTCAGCATGACTGAATATGAGTACCAAATAGGTCCAACCTTGTCCGCCTCCGGCCCACGATACACGTTCACGGGGAAAGTGAACCAGAAAGTGGATCCACGTCCGAGCTCGGATGTTACGCCAATTCCACCCCCGAGCAGTTTGGCGAGCTCGCGTGATATTGAAAGACCTAGGCCAGTCCCGCCAAACCGGCGGGTCGTGGAATTATCGGCTTGTTGGAAGGGAACGAACAGCGATGCACAGTGGCTCTTCGAGAGTCCAATGCCAGTGTCCCTGAAAATAACCTCTCAGCCAACCGTGACAGTGTTGGAGATGGTAACGCACTGTATGATGAACTTGATTGAGACCGTTTCTGGGTCAGGTGTTGGCCTGTTTGGATCCATGGACACCGTGCACTTCACAGAACCATGGTCAGTGAATTTCACTGCGTTCTAATAAGGAATGAACATCGATTTCTATTATTTTTGGTCCCCCACCCGATAACTTACACCGATCAGGTTCATGAGGACTGAAAAAAATGGGTGTTAGGATTTGAGCGACATGAAAACCATTGTTTGGCTACCTTGGCGAATACGGGCATAGTCGGAGTGAATCCCTTGCGATGAAACGGTCAGCGCGAAGACAGGGAGATTTCCAATTTGCTACCGCTCACATGGAGGTACATCGTGGTGTATGAAATAGGATAGATCCATTCGTTCAGCCGCTAATGGAAGGAGTAACTCCAGACAGTCCTGCATGGGTGTTATGTAATCAAAGAAATATTGTGGAGGAAAATGACAGCATACTGCCACTATATTCTCGACGGGGAACGCAGACGAATCCAATTTCACGGCTGAGAGTATCCCATTAGCCTTGCGATCACCAAGAAGATAAATGAGTTCACCTGACGCCTCAAGCTTGCTGTAGTCCAAGATGGAGTCGATGATCTGAAGGTACGCACAACCATAAGATGCCTCTGACGGACTTTGTCAGAGTAAACGTTTGCTACCTTCAATAGAAGTTCGCATGACTCCTTGGCCGTCTGTACTGGAGAGGATTTAGATCCTCGGCGGGCAACAGAATGGTCTTACTCACCTGTTTCTCTCTGTCCGGGATTGAGTTCAGTTCCGCTTAAAATATCTAATAGTCCATAGAAGGAACTGAAAAAAAATATGAATTCCAATCTTGACGTCGTCTGGGATCACAGACCTGAACGGTGTTCGTAGCCTGTGTGACATTGCGGTGAACAAAATCCAGATATGCATGAGGGAGATTGACGACCAAAACGACTCACTCGTGGGACATGGACGCCAGGAAGTTGCTTTTTATCTGATTTTTCGGATGTTGGTATTGAAGATGAAGTAGGCGGGGGGTCTCACCTTGGTGGCCTTGAGCGCGTCTTCGCGGCTTTGACGAGCAATTGCAAGAGCCTTCTTCTGCGTGTCGATCATTCGCAGGTTCTCTCTCGTTCCTGCCTGCACAGATCGAAACAGCAGAGCGTTTGTGATACTGATAGTCGCTTGTTGACACAGTAGGTGAATCATTGTGACATTGCGTTGGGTGAACGGGTATTTTGATGCGAGGTATATCGCCCCGGAGGTCTGGCCTCGGTTACCAACTATGGGAAGACAAATCACGGATCTGTGTACACTTTCGGATGCTTCCGCAAGGAACCGTGAATCAGATGCTACGTCGTTGAAACAAAGCCTCTCCTTGGAGTTCAACACTGTACAAAGTTAATACAGAACAGAGCAATCCGTGCGGTTCACGCACCGTGTTCGATGACAGCTTTCTGGAGTGCATCTCTGATCGATCCGACGGGCTTCGAATTTCTGAAAGCACGTAAGGCGGGTCTTCTGGAAACAGGATATGTGCTCACACGTGTACGTGGCATGCCCCAGGGGGTTCCATCGTTGTAGCAATGGAATAGTCCCCAGCCTCTCTTGCTATAACCAGAGACACCTTCTCCGGAGCACAGATTTCTAGGGAGGGATCAGATGAGGGGTAGGTGTCAAAAAAAAGGAGACGCACCGGCTGAAATCTCAGTAAAACGTTGCAGAGCTGCAAGAATGCGTGAGGGGTAGTCATATGTGCAACCAAAGCACTCACCTGCAGCGAGGTTGATGTCGCTGGATATCTCCTTGCTCCATTTCAAGATAGACGAGAGATCCGTAACGCTCAAACTCAATGGACTCATCTCTGAGTCATCCGCCATCGTATCTGTATCGTCGGGTTGCTCATACACTGACGGTTGCATCGCCGGCGTGATGACGACAGTTTCCGTCTGAACACCCACATCGGAAGAAAATATGTGTCGCTTCAGGGGCTTTTGGGAACGTGGCCCAAGTACGGAGGAGAGGTGGTTGCTGAGGGGAAATCAGATGCGAAAGACACAGAAGTGTAGAAGCCTACGTGATTCCTCTCGCGCCCCATTGGAAGTGCCGCTGCATACCACTTTTTGCGAATCAGAACTGCAGACGCCGCGGCCATTACAAGTACTTACCGTCGTTGTAATTCCGTGCCCAGCCCTTCAACGCCGCACCGGACAAAGTGGCAACCTTGCTGTTGCAACACGGGCTAAACTTTAGTCCAACATGGGTACCGGTGGATGGCGTCGCACCAAGTATACACTGTAACCCTCTTCCATGAGCCAGTCGTTGTTCACGGACAACCTTGGAAAGGTTTAGAAATCGAAAAACTTGCGCAGCCGTTACGCATACTTGACGGCCACATCGTAAAGTTTGAACGCGTCTGGCGTGTTATCCAATGAGGCAATTTCGGCGTCCTGTTCAACACGGAGGTCAATACTGTTCAGCACGGCGCTTAGATGGAGCAGCATACAATCAGGGCAATCCATGCACTATTGTTTACCGGCGACGGCGAGAGCCATCTTGATAGCAGCTTCAGTCTCAAATCTTGGTTGCTAAGAAGCGAGCTTACTTCTTGATGTAAGCTGTATTCTTCTCCACCTGGTCCACGTATCTTTTCCGCACTTCCGTGGCTAGCCGACCTTTGCGAACACAGTCTATCAGGGCGAGGCAGTGAAAGAACAAGATGTATCGAGTGTGTCGGTGGCTGAATTACGTCAGGTGTGGCAAGGAATCAACAGTGGTCGGCAATACGCACTTCGGATGGGCGTTCTTAGTTTCGTATACAAAGAAGCCCCGTTCCGCCGCCTCTGCAACATAGCCCAGACAAAAGTAGGCAACCACTTTGAATCCGTCGTACCTGGGAACCGAAGTGAGTCAAGCGAAGGTCAAATTTTATCAAATTTCTACCAGTTCAAAGTTATCAGGGGCATACGGCCTTGCGAGGCAAGGTTCCCCGCATATTCAGATTCCACGAAGTCTTCGGTATCAAAGAGGTTCTCGGGAGATGTGGCAGTAGTGTAGCCCCCCAACGCTCGGATGCAGTTCAGAAGACCTACGGTTGTAAGCTACCTCGCTTGGACTGTGAGGCATTGGACTCACCTTGGAGCAATATAACTAGCCCGGCGTTCGGAGACGAGAGCTTTACGTCATTGAGAGACTATCATTCGCGACCGATCAGAAACCTTAGGAATCGCTCCGTGGAGACACTCACCTCCTCCGTGGCGACGACCAGCTCACTGACTGGGATATGATAAACAAACACTCTAAACGATATATTGATGTCTTACGGTGATCACAGATGTATAAGCGCGTGGCGGTTGCGTGTAGCATAGCAAACCCGCAATAGATCCTGCAAAGACGTGATAAGAGAGCGGAAAACGCGGAGACACCGTACTTACCCATCACCAGCCGTTTTTCCGTGTTTGAGGGCGATATCCATGCGACTGAGATTTGCGCGGTAATGAACGTTGTCAAATCCAGAAACCATTGCGCAGAACATGACTTGGGAACGGCTGTCGCACGCGAAATTGATCATCGTTTGAATGACATTCACATCCATGCGTACCACTTATCCATACTGCTCCCATGTTTCTCAGAAATGCGCAAAGCCAACTTTCCAAGGTCTGCGGAGAACCTATAAAGCTCCCTCCGTTCGGCAGAGACTACTCGTAGTCAATATAACGAGTGAATTCTGTGAAAGGGTACGTACTTCCTAGCACCCAGAAAAACCCCATAGAAGTCCCAGGACTCATGCCGGAGCTGTTCAGATTGGATGAGGTTGGGCCTTACCAGGCCGACAATAATACAAACCGTAGCGCGAGTTTGATGGTCTTTGGTCTAGCAAGTCAACAAATCACCTGAGTATAGTACATGGTACTCACTGTGAGCCCAATAATGTCGGAGAATCCTTCTCCCCAGTAAGCGTTAGTTCCTTGCCCACCGTTAGTGAAAATAATCTGGTTTGAATGGTCTATACACACCTGCGTCATTCAGTACAGCAACAGCCAGGTCCGTGCGGGGATCTGTCGCGCGTGGGATCTCCAGAATTTCGTCAAAACCGATTGCTAGAATCTCATCCTTGACTTGTTCAAACATAATATCCTGATCACGTTTAGTAGGAGCCTTCGGAACCTCGATTCCAAGGATATGCAGAGCTGCAAGACTGTCATTCAGAGCATTATCGAAGCTTCCCTGAATCCAGCTTATCCGTGATCGCAACCGCAAAACCCGAGCCCTTTCTTCGTCACTGATGGGTCGACCAAGGCAATCAAGGATTATTCTGTGTGCTTCGTCGTAGTTTCCTGCGTTGTTGTATCAGCTCCCTTTCCCAATGGCGTGACTGCGGAGTCACCTTTCCACGTGGTCAACCTAGAAAAATTAGCCACACGAAGAATGATAAAAGAGGACGGACTTACTCTATCAGCCTTAGGTTTATTAGGCACGTCCTTTCCGGGTATTGCACCCATGCATCATCATCTTGTAAGCACCGCGCGTTCTCGAAAGCCTTAGTTGCGAGCTGCAGGGTGATGTTAGACTGGAGTGTGAGGGTTTTGAACTCCGTGTACCTCATGTGCCCCTCGCGTCCATGTGGCTTCACCTGCCCTGACCAAGGCCTCCACCAACTCATCTCGTTTGGCGTGTCGACGAAGAAGAGGCAAGCAGCTGCCAAAATTTATGAGGGTGTTGGAAAAAACGACAGTAGATCACCCTACCGTTTCGAATGCTCGGCGATCCTATAAACATCCGTCGATGGTCCGTGGAGCATCATGAGAATCACCTGTGTTGTGCCGTTACTATGACAGGAGGGGAGGGGATACTGAGAAATCATGCCAACCTTCAAGGACATCTTAGCCACTGCCTCCTCCGGAAACGTGTCCAGTTCAGTCTGGGCTGCTTGGCGATACCGATCATGGGTAAAGCTGCACATATCCCGAGCGCGATTAACAAGCCATCCCTCGGAAATGGCAATCTGTTGTCCTCTGATGAACTTTCCGATATTCGTTGATTCCTCGTTGACCGTAGATAGCGCTTTAGCGAAGTCCCATGTTTCGATGGGTTCTTCGTCACCTTCGCCGCTGTTGGACCAATCCATCATCAGAGCGACTTCCGTCACTTTGAACCTACTCCGGGGTCAGAAAATGCTCGTGTTCAGCAATACCAGGACTGACGTTGTACCAAAGAAAAGTGCCCAGATTATATACATCCTAGCTTCCTCTGGGAGCTGTCTGAGCTGCATTACCAGGTATGTCACGTCGCTCGGGTCAGATACAACATTCTGAGCGATAAGACTTTTTTCGATGGCGGAGGTATCATAGCTGCGGGAAAATATCAGTGTGGTTCCATCAAATGAAGAGATAGTACACACTCCCAGTGGTTCTTCTCCATGTCAAACTTGATCTATTAGGATGGTTAGATGGTTTCGCCAGAAGGAGACACCAAATTACATGTCCTTGGCGATGCAGGATCAAGAGGATGCTCCGTGCTGAAAATGCGTTGCCCGAAGATGCCTTGAGGAGAAGGTGAGAGAGTTTCCCACAGTCCTCAGCCGGTCTGCGTAGAGCGCGCGATACGAGATTTAAGATATCCTGATCCCCAAGAGGTTCTAGGGTGATCCACGTTGCGCGAGAGCTGCTCGGGAACGCCCGTCTCAGACGGTCGACAACCTGTCTGTTTGACAGTTAGCACTTCGTGATCACCATTATACAAGGTTCCTGACTGTTTCTCCGCTCTCAGTGTCCCAAAGATAAGCTACAGAGAAGTTAGTACTCGACGGAATGGCTTCCTCCGTACGCACCATCCGTGTCCGAGAATTTGCCAGAGTTTCTATAAGGCCCAGTGTGCTACACGAACAGATCAACAGGACAGTGTCGATGAGTAAAGGCAGAGCACGCAACTAATCATCGGCTTCTTGAAGGTCGTCTAGGAACAACGCGAACAGCCGGATTTCGGCTATGATGGACAGTATGCTGACCATCAAGGTCTGGAATCTCGTTCGCAACTCTGAGGTGTCGAGGGACTCTTCTGGACGGGCTTGGATATGGATGTCATGTGTGGCCAAGATATCCTTCAGTTCGGGGGCACCATGGTATAGAAGCGGGAGCAAGATTAACTGCGGTCCGAGCTTATACTTGAGCTGAGCCACGAAGCGGTGTAGGTCGGTGTCAAAAACCATGAATTGCCGAAGGACTGCGGAAAGACAAGAAAGCTTGGGGATAAACGTAAGGGTGTGCATAGTTTGTGACGGGCGTGCATCGCACCAGGCCGGAAAACGGTGCAGAGTCAACCCGCTGGAATTTAGCTTGCCCCCATAGGCCGTGAGCTTAAAATTCCACATCAGCATCGATCACACTCAAGACGGACTGATGGCCGTACATCTCCACGTTGCTTGTTTAGCGAGCACCAATGACGTTTTACCCGCTCTGAAGAGTATGTGAAGCAAATGTTTGGGGGTGAATCGTACCGCTCACCCTGCCGGCCCCACAACGAAGACCGCTCGCGTCCTGGAGACGCGACTAGATGGCACCCTAGAAAATCTGTTCAAGCTGTCCCCTGAGCCAGTTGCCGATTGTTGGTCAAGAGACAGGGATGCTACACTTTCCGCGGCGCTGGCAGCTCGGTGCAAGGAGGTCGCAATAGAACCCTCGCTGGACATAGTATCGCTGTAGTCCTCGGTACCACCACCACTCCAAGAACCAGTGTGCTGGGAACCGGATGATGTCAAGATATAAGGACCTTTTGCAGAGGTTGTATGCGAGGCAAACGATTCCGAAGCTTGATGGATGATGTCGCGCAGAATCTCTGATTCCCTGTCTCGACCGAACTAGGGAAGGAATTAGGAGGATGATAATGTGGTCTCGAAATTTTCCGTACAAGGGTTGGTGGGAGTGTGAATTCCTATTCGCCGTGACACGTTAGAAAACCATCGCTATGAAATCCCATTCAGAACTCACAATGAACTTGTCTTGTGCGCCGATCGGAAAGTACGGAATAAGCTTGGAAATTTGAGCAAATATTTCACACAGCACAACAGGATACCCACTTCTGAAGCGTTTTCAGACGCGAGCGAAACGGCCTCCAGGAGCCGTTTCTGGCACTCCATCAGATCGTTCCTTACACCCAGCGCACTCTGGTATCGTGTTTCCGGGTTCTTGGAAAGAAGCTAAATCGAAGTAAATGTAGGGAATTCGAGCGGAGGCACGCTCGTCACCTTCTCGATAACCGCTGCCAACACCTGCGGTACATCCCTACGAATTTCATGAATCGGCATCGGTTGCTTCTGTACGATGGCATGAAGGAGTTGTAGTGGTCCCCCTTCAAAAGGTGATGTTCCTCTCCCGACGAGCAGGGTCCAGAAAAAGATCCCCAGGGAATATAGGTCAGTTCGGTGATCCTCCGCCATGTTCTCAACACTTCCTGTCTGTTCTGGTGCAAGGTAACACAATGCTTCCTTGACCTTTGCTCTGGCCGCTTCTTCAAGGGCATGTGTCTTTATTACAAATGCAGATGGCCCCCCCGACTCCTCGAGCGACACGGACCTGTTACTAAAATGAATGAAACGGACCAACCCGCCGTTCGAGTTGTAGTGGAAGGCATTCGCACGGACTGTCGATGAAAAATTTAGGGGATACAGTTGGTGCATCGTGTGATTCGTCCGTTACCTTCACGATGAGTAAACCCGTTCCTAAACAGACGTAAATATATCTCCTTAAAGAAATAACGTGTCTTACTCACCGGTGAAGCAACTCCAGGCAGTGGGTAGCTTGAATAGCGAATCTTGTAGGTTTCAATTTAAAGGAGGACGTCCGGGAATAGGGGAGGACATACTCAAGGAAAGTTGCAAGATCCATCATATCGCAAGCCTCCGCCTCCTCCATTATATCCAAGTCGTCCATCATGTACATGTCTCCGTGACTCAGGGTACGTGCCCGGGACATGTCGCCCAGAAGGATGCCATTGACCTTCGTGGGAGGGTAGTACCGTCCCAAAGAATTGACCCCGGGGTGAACAAGGAGCAGCACGACACAGTCGCCTTGGGATCGCGGTATTGTGAAGAATTCAATCAGCCTGAGAGTTGCGTTTATTGACTCCGACGACGTTGCCATTCGGCCGAGGCTGGTGCAACTTTAGAGGATTCGAAGGTGGGACTACGATAGGTGCTCACATATGAGCCTCCCTCTCGAGACACATTGATCCGTTGCTATGCGCCGTGGCTATCTTGGCTAAGACCCTAGACCCGTCCTTGAGACTGACTCCTTCTGCGACGAGGGTTGCGCTGCCAGTATCATCCCACTGGGCGGCCTGTGGACGACGGTGAGCCATGCGAACGAGGACTAGGGAGCTGAACGGGGAATCACTCTCTCGAACGTGTAGCCGGGGACAGACAGGATATCATCTTTGAAGTACAGTAGCGGAGACGCGGGCGAAGCGTACTTTCTCCTCATGGGACTGCTCTGAGCAAGAGCGACTGAGGTAGATTCGGCTGAGGTGGCGGAAGGGTGATCGACTTTATGCAAACAAAGGCATCATGCATCGATGGTCCAATTCAAAACCGGCTGTTCGATTGTATGTAAGATAATCTCACTGGGTGGTGGGTACGATTATGCTTGGTAGTTAACAGAAATTACACTCAGAGCCCAACATAACAAACAAGATTACGAAGTCACTGGACACGATTCGACGCGTTGAGAACTTGGGTGAAATTCGAACGGAAGAGTGACTCACTGTAGCTGGCGGGATCGATACTTTCAGGCAACTCTGTCATTGCCACTTCGAATCGGGCTTGGATGGCATCCATCACTTGCTGGTCACCCTCCGAAGACACGAAAGTAATCGCCAACCCTTTTGTACCGAACCTACCGGCACGGCTGAAGAAGATTATCAGGAAATGGACGAGTTGGTTTGTTTCGTTCAAGCAACTCACCCAACGCGGTGAAGGTAAGAGTCGGCGTCGGGGGGAGCATCATAGTTGACGACGATGTTCACCCGCTCAACGTCAATACCGCGACCGAAGATATCAGTGGCCACAAGGATACGCTTTTCGAAAGCCTTAAACGCGGAGTAACGGCTGATACTAAACAGAACTGTCAGGCGAGAAGCTTCAAGTTGGAAGGTGATCAGACGTACCGTTCCTCTTGAGCAAGACCAGAGTGGATACTGATACTTGGAAAGTTACAAGAGACGAGCAGTTTATCCAACTCAATCGCGCGCGCGACTGATTTCACAAAGATGACGACCTATTCGGCAAGGTTGAACAACGAGGGGCAAGGAGTCGGTTATTAAGGGCAAACCTGATTGAATTCTAAAGTGTCAAGCAACTCGTTCAACTTCCTGTTCTTCCCGGCTTCATCCAACTTCACGAAGTGTTGCTGGAGACCATGTAAGGTCAACTTCGTTTCATCATCGACGAAGATTTCGAGAGGCTGGAAAAGCAGCAGATGAGTGAAGGAGAGGCACATCGACGGACAGCTGGACATACGTTAGCCATGAATTTCTTGCACGTAACCCGGATCTCCTTGGCAAGGGTAGCACTGAACATCATCACTTGTTTGTGGTGGGGGGTGGTCCGGAAAATCTCTTGAACATCGCGACGCATGTCTAAGATGAACGACGAGTGAGATGACATGGTCGACAGCGAATGACTAAAATTTAGAATGAAGGGCGTTCCAAGCGGGCCTTGAGAGGGGGAGAACCGGGACTCGAAACCGCCTTGAGAAGACCCGCGGGAGCGAGAAATCTCCCGACATAGCCACAATCGCGTCTCGCCGTGTCCACTCGACCCAATCCAACCGACAGTTGACCAGCCCTTGTGACTCCATGTTGCAAGCGGGGAGCGTGCGTAGACGGACGAGAGAATCGCAATGCCAGTAGCGCAATGAAGAGAAAGAGGGATGCAGGTGGTCGAAAGGCGTATGACTAACCGAGCTGTTCAAGCATTTTGTCGCACTCGTCTAACACAAAGTGCTTAACATTTTTGGCATCCAAGACTTTATCTCGCGTGAGGGCGTTGAGTCGTCCGGGCGTAGCAACAACAATATGCGGGCATTTTGACTTGTCGCGCAGAAGTTCGGCATCCTTCGCAACGGGAGTGCCACCATAGAAGGTGGCAACTTGAACATCGGGGAGGTACTTGGCGAAACGGGCGTATTCATTCTTGATCTGGAATGCCAACTCTCGGGTATGGCAGAGGACGAGGACGGATACTTCTCCGTTCACTGGCTCCAATTGCTGGAGAGTGGCAAGGACGAAGACGGCGGTCTTCCCGTGACCAGACTTGGCTTGGCAGAGTACGTCCATCCCGAGAACGGCTTGAGGAATGCATTCCTGCTGGACTGAAAGCAAGGGGTTTAAGAATATAAACGAATTTTATGACCTTGGAAAGCATACCTTCAGAGGGGTGCTCAAAACCCAGATCACTGATAGCGCGAAGCAATTCTGGTTTCAAGAGGAAATCCCTAGAAAGCTGTAAGAAAATGCAGGACCGAGGTGTGTGCACGCGATTTACCTGAAACCGGTAGAGTGAATACCAGAGAAATTCTTTTTCTCCTTGTCGCCATCGTCGCCAGCACGTGTGGCAGCAGCAGAAGCACCGGCACTATTCGTGACAATGTCGTTCTCGTCTTCGTAATCAATGAGCTCTTCGTTATCGTGGGACATGTTGAACTGTAGAGCAAGAAGAAAGAACTAGACAGAAGCAGGGGCTGGTGGCAAGTCGTGGCCAAAGGGGAAGAAGAGGTGCGACGTGACAGTGACAGTTGCTTCCCTAAGAACCACGTGCATGTGACAACCACGTATGTCATTATTTGATTTCGGATTCCCCTTCCGACGCCGAAGGCTTAACCGGGCTGAACGCCGCTGAACAGGTCAGTCAACTTCAGCTGTAACGACCGTCACCACCGAAGGCGGGAAAACTGTCGCCACTCTCTCCTCGCATTTGTCGCGTGCTTACGTTGTTCTTGGACTTGGCCTGAGGGTTGGGCCGCAAGAATGCCGAACACCGTGAACTATCCGTTTGGGTGAGTACTTTTGATCCCAGTCTAGGTGGAGTGTGTTGACCTCATTCCTTGCAGGATTGGAGGTAACGTGTTATAAAATATCCTACCAACGCCAACGTTCGCTGACCGAGAGCCCTGAATTAGGAGTTGCAGCGTCCAGTATGCACCCCGGCGTTACTGGCATATTCGTTCACTGACGTTATTCGCTTGTAGTGGCCGCCTGCTGCACACATCCTCTTGACCTGACGAAGATGTACGAACATACCAATCTCCCTATGACACCAGCTCCTAATTCAATACGCATAGCCAGATGCAAACTCACGGTGTCCAGCGCCTGTCCATCTTGCGCGTGATCCAGGCGTCGGTGTCGGAGTGCGGTGTCTTCCGGGGCCTATTCACCGGAATATCTGCCTCCATCATGCGTCAGATGAGTTACTCCCTTGTAAGATTAGGGAGTTATGAAGCCATCAAGCAAAAGCTTTCCGACAAGCGCCAGGCCTCCACGGTCAAATTGCTGTCCGCAGCTGCACTGGCTGGCGGGATGGGCGGAGTGGCAGGGAATCCAGCAGGTGCGTGTGTTCACGCGGGGTCATACCAGTGAACTTGATCCCCGAAGATATTATCCTTGTTAGGATGACCAGCGACAGCACGAGGCCTCCGGAACAACGATACAACTACAAGCATGCCATAGATGGTTTGGTGAAGCTCGTGAAAGAGGAAGGATTGAAGGGGTTGACCCGCGGATTAACACCAAATACAGTGAGAGCTGCCCAGTTCTTCGCCAGCAACCAAGAAAACTAAAGTCCAGAGAAGACAAGGGCTGTACTCATGAATATGTCTCAAGTGGGATCGCAAGTAGCTTCATGATACCTCTACACCAACGGTGATTTATCACAAATACAGATACGACTACTTCAAGCATTCCTTACTGGGCAAGCCAGTTCCATGGGTTGGATACCAGTTTCAAGATAACCTCGTGCTACATACTGTTGCCAGCTGTGCTGCGGGAACAGTCGCTACTAGTTTGTGCCCCTCCACTCTCTTCCGATCATTGTTAATCAATAGTTCTAGCTGTCTGCGCTCCTGCTGATGTTGTAAGATCGCGGGTGATGGCGCACGTAAGTACTCAGACTGCCCTCGTCCATTCAATAGGTCACTCAGCATCTTTACGCAGTCTGGTGAGGAAGGGATGTTTGAGATTCTCAGGGAGTCTCTCCAAAAAGAGGGGCCCAGGTTCTTGTTTAAAGGCTGGACTCCGGCATTCATGCGCTTGGGTCCTAACACCGTTCTTTTGTTCGTATTTATGGAGGTTCGTCTTCCCATTCATTTCAGCCGCGTTACCGAAGGCTGACCATCTTACTCGCAGCAACTGAAGAAAGCATGGCGTGCCTCGCATTCATCTTAAACTATTAGACTTACTTCACTTGTCCCTCTAATCATCGAGCGAACTCTGATATTGTGATCATCTAATACTGTAATACTTTATTCCCACACAGGCTATAGACATGTCAGCACGGTTGGACCCCCCCCCCCCCCTGCAATCATGGCTGGGCAATCACCCGAGCGCGCTCCAACATCTCATCAAACTTCCCACCATTCGGATGCTTCTTTGCAAACTCCGTTCCTTTCTCCATCAGCACTTGGCAGATCTCGAGGTGATCACCGAGGTTCTTCTCCAGGTAAACCATGGCAAGGGCCGTTGCGGCCAATTCCTCGTCCCCCCATGATCTAGCTTCCTCCAACACCTCCCTTCCCACAATCTCACCAAGAGCGTCCGTCAATGCAAAGGAACCCAATGTGGACATCTGTAGCACCAGGGTCATAACATGGGGATCGATTGGAAGAGGCTTGAACCTTTCGGCCCTGTTTTCCGTTGAAGTGGATGGTGGGGGTGGTGCGTATGGTACCTGGGGTGATGGAATGCGGTTCCGTCGATTCCTTGGGCTGGAGCGTCGGGGACGTCGTGTGACATCAGCACTGGAGTGACTCTCGAGGGAACTAAGCGTAGAGAAGGTGTTGTCGCTATCTTGGGTTCCCCAAGTGTCGTGGTCCTCACTGCTATCGCTGTAGTCGGTGTCCGGCTCCGAGGCCCCCGGATCCGTGCCTTCTGGACTAGACCATCCTCCTGGTAGTCCATGTACGTGTCCCCGCTCTGGCCGAGCACCGACTGTTGACGGCCGGAACAGAGAGATAGGGTCCGTGAGATATTTCCAGATCCCACCAACGAGTGAGGTCACGGTCGTGGAAAAGTTTGGAGATTTCTGCTGAGTCTGGCGGCGGGGACGGACCTCTCCATAGTCGACCGCAACGAAGGACGTGTGTGAACTTGCGAGTTGGTAATATTCGCCAAGCTCAACGATCTCCTTCCTCAGGTCGGCTTCAGAATGCTTCCCCTTTGCGTCACCCTCTTCAAGGTCTCGTATGAGCCTGTGTGCCGCCAGAGTATGGATGAAAGGGGGCTCCGAGAACCTACGCCCAAACTTTGCGCTCTCCACATCCACATGTATGAGCACTTCCTTTCCGTCCGCTTTCCCTCGTATTATCACCTGCTTCGGGACAGCCTCGGTGGAGATGATGGCGAAGTAGAGGGAACGGCTGAAAGGGTATACCTCCGGGATTGTCAGACTGGGGGGACTTTGTTGTACTATAGGCTTGGAGGATGGATCGTGATCAGAGGATATGCCGGCCGTCCAGTCCACGCTCACATCCGTAATCGTGGAAGTCCTGCCTGCCCGGAGCAAGCCAGCGCACTGCGGCAAGATACTCTCCGGAGAAAATGCAAGGAGGTACTTTCCGCCTCCAGCGCTCGCAAGCTCCTCGCACACACCCGAGGAAACAAGCCCTCCGATTCCGAGAATAAAGAGACGCAATGGAGCATTCGAGGAGGTTGATATGTGGTGCCGTATGGAATCCTTGGCTCTCTGCGCTTCGTCCTGATCGGGGAAATTCAGAAACCAGCCCATCAATTCGCCAACCTATGACTGACCTTTTCGACTAGCCCATCTGTTAAAACGAACGCTGCTGTAGGCACCGATGCACGACGAGAGCCTAAAAATGCTTTCATAGCGTTGCTGAGCTCTGTCCCACCATTGGCATCTAACCCATGAATGTAGTTGGTCTACGAGTGCCGAATGAAATGTGAGTATAAATACCAGCGGACCAACGGGTTGAGACTGAGACCCACTGCTTCCTGAACATTCCGGTCACTGTATGCCCTGCTTTGTGGCCATAATTGCTTGTGCGTTTCCGCAAAGTCGAAGATGTTGAATACAGTGTTTTGGTTCGGAAGGCAGCGTAGAAGCAGC
>Ga0307515_10006639_pt1 | contig 23059 bp, 14 predicted proteins | sample 17_EM_MG_FD_194513 | JGI IMG/M metagenome (GOLD analysis project Ga0307515, IMG submission 194513) | Populus trichocarpa ectomycorrhiza microbial communities from riparian zone in the Pacific Northwest, United States - 17_EM | ecosystem: Host-associated > Plants > Roots > Unclassified | place... | reverse complement strand
AGCCAATATGCTAGTTATTATATTATTACATAATGGTTATTTTTAAAATAATTTTAAAAATAAATATATTGAGATAATTTTTTTTATTTTTTTAATTTAATTTTTTATAACATCACATCAAAATAATACAAAAACATCAAAAAATATTAATTTGAAGTAAAGAAAAACAATTTAAAAAATTAATTTTTTAAAGCATTTTTAAAATGCAAAAACAAACATGCTTTAACAAGGAAATTCAACCTAATTTGAAATGAAAAACAATTATCATCACCCAACTTTTATATAATATAAAAAAAGACACATCAATTTATTTCATCTTTACAATATGAAAAGAAAAACTCATAAGAGAAAAGAAAAAAAAAATTAAATAAAAGATGAAATAAATTGATGTGATCAAATTGGAAATATCTTAGAAGGAAAAAAAATAAAAGGAAAGAAATTAGTTGTTGGTGTATTGGGCGCTGCTTTGCTATACCTTTTTCATGGTGCTACTGTTGAAAATACTTTATTTGAAGATGGTGATGTTGCAAATATATTTTGTGCATTTAACTCACCTCCAACATTTTTACATTTGAAAACAAAAATTGTTATTGACCCGTTGCTGAGCACGGGCTAATATGCTAGTTATTATATTATTACGTAATGATTATTTTTTAAAATATTTTTTTTAAAAAAGTATATTGAGATTATATTTTTTATTTTTTAAAATTTATTTTTTATGTCATCACATCAAAATAATACAAAAAACATCAAAAAATATTAATTTGAAGTAAAGAAAAAAATAAAAATAAAATTAATTTTTTTAAAGCATTTTTTAAATGCAAAAACAAACATGCTTTAATAAGAAAATTCAACCCAACCTGAAATGAAAAATAATTATCATCACCCAACTTTTGTACAATATAAAAAAAGTCACATTAATTTATTTCATCTTTATAGTATGAAAAAAACTTCAACAAGAGAAAAGAAAAAAAATTTAAAGAGGAAAAAAAATCAAATTGGAAATATCTTAAAAGGAAAAAAAATTGAGGGAAAGAAATTAGTTGCCGGTGTATTGAGCGCTGCTCTGCTATGCATTATTCATGGTTCTACTATAGAAAATACTTTATTTAAAGCTAGTGATGGTGCAAATACATTCTGTGCTTTTAACCCAACTTAAGCATTTTTATATTTGAAAAAAAAAATTGATATTGACCCGCGGTGGAGCGCTGGTCAATATGCTAGTTATTATATTATTATGTAATGGTTATTTGTCAATATATTTTTTTTAAAAAATATATTGAGATAATATTTTTTTTTATTTTTTAACACTTATTTTTTATATTACCATATCAAAATAATACACAAACATCGCTTTCCTCGCTTTGTTTGTTACTAGAATTCTTTCTTACTTGGGTAGTTGGATCTTGATAATTAGAACGGGTAAAGCTGGCAGCAGAGCCCAACTCTATTGGGTCCTGCTGGACAACTACCTCGCTCTATTAGGTCCTGTTAAGTAGCAAGGTCCAACACTAAGAGAAAAAAAATTCAATCAATCCAACCTCAAATGAAAAAAAAAATTATTATCACCCCACTTTTATATAATACAATATAAACATGTCCCATCATTTATTTTTTCTTCACTGTATGAAAAAAAATTCAATAAGAGAAAAGGAAAAAAAAATCCACAGAGGCAAAAAAACTAAAAATTGACATATTTGGATCTGGCTCAAAGCCGAATCCAATAGTCTTGGGTCTGGCTGCGAGGCAGACCTAATAGCGCTGGGTGTGGCTGTCAAGCTAGACCCAGTATCTGTTGGAAACGATTTGGGTTTGGCTGTCAAGTCAAACCTAACAACTTTTGGCACGGAATACATAAAAGACAACGCCTCCCAACAATATTTTTTAATTAAAAAACAGAAAAGACAATGCCCCCTTACACTACAATGTTGTCTATAATGTAAATATTCTATAGTTATAGTGTGATTCGCAATGCAATGAGTTTATATTCGCAATAAATATACAATGTTTTTCGAACCCCTTTTAAAATACAGTATAATGTTTCCTTTCCTGTTCTTACTTTTGCAATTTACCTTTCAGTATTTCTTGGTCTTAATATGTCTTTTATTTTCATGATACAGTCATTCGCTACTCAAGTTATAAAGCAAATTCATGCATCTTGTTTTTTTTTTGTTTTATATAAATAAATTTTATTTTCTAAAATAAAAATCATTTATTTTTAAATAATAATCCTAATATGTTAGCCTTATATAATATTTTTTTATGACATGAATTTATTCAATCAATTTCATTTATATTTATATTTTTATTATTTTTTGTTAATTTAAATAAACAAGTTCATTTAATACAATCAGATAAATATTTTATTTTGTATGATTAAAATATAATTAGTTAAAATCATGTTAAAAAGTAATTGTAAATTTAGATAAATGGTTTAACAATTTATCAATGAACAATTTTTGTTTGTTAATTTAAAAGTGTATAATTTATTTATTTTAATCTAAGGATTTTATACTTTTTTGTGATAGGTTCCAGGAATTTTAAATCATATCCACGTAATCATTGAGTTGGGTGCTTGGTAGTGTGGTAGCGGTTGCTTTTTAAATAACTTTTTGTGCTGAAATGCATGCCAATGATATTTTTTTTATTTTTTAAAAATCATTTTTGACATCAGCACATCAAAACGATCCAAAACGTACAAACCATATTAAATTTTAGCAAAACAAAAATTAAATTTTTTGGGAACGCGGTTTACACCGCGTTCCCAAACATGTTCTTTAGTCAACTAATTTTAAAATTAAAAAATTACCGATTGTTTCTTTTATTTTTAGATATGAAGTTATTTAGTTTTTTCACCAATAATGATTTGTTTTCCTATTTATGAGATTATTTTGTTTAATTAGATTCCTTTTTTTTATATTAATTTAAATTACCCTCGATACAAAATATCTTCTAAAATAAAAGTGTTTTAGACTTAAAACAAATCTACATTACCTTGTGTTATTAATTAAAAGAAAGAATAAGAGTGGTGAGATTTGAATTCGTAACTGTTTAATAATTAAGATTCTGATATCATGTTAAAGAACTTTATAAACCTAAAAGCTTAAACGGTTAAGTGATGTTCCAAATATATAATTTATATTGTTCTCTAATATTTATTTATAAGTGAAAGTCATTTGAGTTTGAAACTTGCATTAACTCACATTATCTTATGCTTAATTTTTATTAATTAGATTGGAGGTGATGAGATTTGAACTAATGATCATTTGATTTTTTATTCACATATTCACACTATATTATATTATTAACTAGAAAAAAAATAAAAAAATAAAAATTCAAACTTATCACTATTTAATCATAAAAAGTTAATATTATATCAAAATAAAAATAAAAATCATAACACCTAAAAATTAAAAAAATTGAAGTTACAAAGTGAGGTCTCAGTACAGAGGATGGATAACCGTTTAAGGGTTTTAATTTCAGCACGGCAACAATTCTAACAAAATATCTAGAGATATGTGGGAATATTATTAGTATTTAACTGACAGACAGTAGAAACGTATTACTTTAGGAATAACCTGCTTACAAAAAATATTCATTGCAGCCAAATAGCTACTCTGTGAACAGTTATAGGAAGTTGCAGTAACTTAAAATTAACCCCATGGCACTGTCACTGAAGTTAGTTTTACTTTGTTGGGAAGCTCCGATGTTCCAGCAAATCCTCCAACTCATATAGCTCGGACATAACTTTGTACACTTTGCAGCTTTGTAATACAACTTCCTGGAATCTTAAGAGATGGCATATTTTCTGAAATTTTCCTTAAGTTAATCTCCTCCTTTCCAACACAACAAGGCTATAACGAATACCTGCAGTTAGACTTGCAGGTTCTCGCATGACTGTCGAGGCTATCATTCTATCGAACCAAGGCCCCTTCTGGTATTGCTTCTCAACCTCCTTTTTATATAGAAAAGCAATACCAAAGAGGCTCTAGGCTGTAGAGCCAACACAATCCCGCAGCTCCAGGGAACCCCATTCTTGCGTTTGAGCTTGCGTTGCCACATTATTGTTTATTGCCAATACAATGACACTTGCCAGGTCCAACTACTACGTTTTTGAAGGGCTTGAAAGCCAATTGAATTATTCTTGAACCCACCTGTGAAATCCAGAGAAAGAGGAGAAAGGTTTGGATTACACTTGGACTGTTGTGATGTATACTCGAGTCTGGATCCATCCCTCATGACATGGTCCAGTCAAGACGCTACACTTTTATTAAATCAGATTCAAGACTCATGATCTTCTCTGCCTTGACTTATGAGTTCCAACATCCCATCCTCGCCTTTTCTTCTTCATTTAAGAAAAAAGAAAACCACAGGACATGAATAAAGCAATGGCCTGTGGCCTAAAATTCAACAACAGGCTCAAACAAAAACACCCCCACAAAGCAGAGTGTCCACGATCCCTGATCCGGAGCTCTAGACTGCCACTAGACCATCCAATCTCAGCTCTCTCCGCCAGCAACTCGGCCTTTTAGCTGGCTCCAGTTACCAATTCTTGCACCCATCTTTAACTTCAAATTATACCCAGTTTTTCTTTTCTTTTCTTTACAAGAGAACCGATCATCATTCATTATTATCTCTTTTGGCTTTTGCACTTACGATCAAATCTACAAACTGAAGGAACATCAGCGGCTGGGAATATTGGAGACTGAAAACTAGCTTTGGGGCTGTCGTTAGCCATGGATGTCGGTGGTGATAGACATAGTTGCAGACAAAAAGGGTGCGAAGCAAGAAGAAACCCATTTTTTGAGGTTTTCGACTTTTTTGTTTCTTTTGAGACAGGGAAACAGAAAAAAAACGTTACACAAGTTAAACCTAAGCTAAGCCTGGCAGCGCACACTATGATGTCTACTGGTCTGCTAGGGTTATCTGCTCCTCTCTATCTTCGACACGCATTCTATAATGTCGTTTTGGTAGAGTCGCCGTAACTTGCGCGTCTCGGGGGTTCATTACGCACCCTCAGCGAGGGAAATGAAGATAAACCTCGCGATTACCCCTCTACCACGTCACCATATCTCACGTGCAAAACACGCAAGTAAATCTATCTCAAAAGAAAGTCTTTTATTGGATGATGTGTATTTTATTAATCTTTTCCATTTTGGCTTATTACGGTTTTGCATATGACACTGTGTTTGAGCGAGTTTTAAAAATATATTTGGTTTTAAAAAATATTTAATTAATATTTTTATAATAATTTTGAATAGTTTTAACATACTATTACTAAAAATAAAAAAAATTATTTTAATACATATTTAAATAAAAAATACTTTTAAAAAACATTAAAAAACAGAAACTACCATCCCGAAACAAGCACTAAATTTTGTCAAATATCAAATTTCCACCAAAAATCAAATTTGGATTCTAATGAATAAATACTTGTTTTTTTTAAAAAATAGTAAATTAAGATTTAACAAAAAACCCTATCTCCAATCATTAATCCCCTTTATTTTTTCAAAATGTTTTCTCATTTTATTTATAAAAATAATATCAAAAAATTAAAATAAAAATTAAAAAAATGAATCATCTTTAATTTTTTATTAGTTTTTTTAATGAATTGCTTTTACACTTGTATGATTAAACTAATTTCGAATTATGAGTCACATAATTTAATCAAATTTTAGGTTTTTTCCTTATTGTTAAATCCAGAGAGACTAAAATATTCTCCATCTTAGTTAGTAATATTCTTCTTTCCTTTTTTCTAAGCAAGAAGAAAAGAGAGCGCGTGAGCATAATTAAAAAGGTTTAAGCAAAACAAAATCGGACAACCAAATATGTAACTACCCTTATGCTAACGTACGCCGGGTAGGGATATCATTTTAACCTACCCTTTTTATATTCCCTCTTCTCCCTTCTTTGCCCCCATTTTCTCACCTCGCTCAAACAAATCAAAAGCAGCACCCAAATATCTCTCTCTCGACGCTCTGCTTCTGTTTCGGTCACCGATCATCCATGGCTAATAATTCCGTCTCCGATTCCCGTCACGGCCTCTCCCTCACGCCTCCTTTCCAGATCTCCAAAGGTGTTAACGATTTCTCTCTCTCTCGCTCCTCTTAAACCTCTTTCAGTTTCTTTTAGTTTAATTTGGCCTTTTTTTCGGGGAGAAAAACAGAACCCTATCTTTTCCTTTTCTTCATTTGAACCTGTATTTATTTGTGGATTTTGTGGCTTTCTTTGACTGAATGTCGGTGTTTGTTCTTTATTTTTTTAGGGTTTTGTGTTTATTTTTGCAAATGCGATAATATTATTGGGTTTCTGTTAAATTTTGGATTACGTTGGGAAGGAGTGAAAGTGCAGTGAATTTGTTAATTTTCTGTCTTTAGCTAAGTATTTTTTAATTATTTTTTTCCATTTGGGTTTCTAGAGGATAAACTGGAGTGATTATCATTTTTTGGAATTTTTTAATATTTTTGAATGATAATATAATTTTGTTTGTGGTGTTTTCCGCTGCTTTTAGTTTTTTGCTTTCAACCCCATGCTATTGTTTGTTTTGTTCTACATGTTAGGGTTTGCATCAGAAGACTTGATTTTTTTCACTTTCCTTGCGGATAAAAGCCAGTAAAATGTAATTTGAACCAGAAATGGACTTTATTAAATTTGCATGATTTGGATTACATTTGTTATGTTTATACATTGGGACCTGTTGATTAATGCATGCTATTAAATTTCTGTTTTTGTGATATTTCGCCTAAGTGTCAGAAGCTACTTGTGTTAGGTCATCCATTAGAATTTATGACAAATAGGTCTAGCTGCAGGAACTCTTACTCTAGAGAGTGACAGTTTAGTTTTCACCTTTGGGCCAAAAGCGATTATAATCTGGTGACAGAAGCTCTAAATATACAAATGAAGAAACAAGGATCTTTCAATTTTTTGTCTAGTTGGTTGTTGTTAAGCTCTCTTTTTGCTATTTCTATTCCAATTGTCTCCCATGGAATGCTCTGATTTTTTAAGTTTGAAGGTGTCTTTGGATTAAGTAACAAGTTTCATGGGATAAGATTTGTAATCATCTGCTGAATGGAAGTTGAATGTTGTTTGATCCAATAAGCAACGGGGGCACCGTTGCCAGTTTCTCAGTAACTATGTTGCTTTGGCTAAATCAACGGAGTTCACATCAATTAATTCCTGTCATTCAACGGAATAGCTGAGCATATTATTTTAATTATTGTTTTGAAAATGCGTGGAAAGTTTTTTTTGTTGATTCCTTCTGTTTATTACATGCAGATGCTCAAGGTTCTGACAATCCTATTCCGCTGTCACCGCAGTGGCTTCTGCCAAAACCAGGCGAGAGTAAACCTGGAGTGGGAACAGGGGTCTGATATCACAACCTTTTTACTGTATTAATGATCTTTTACCATCAGAACTTGCTTATTCATGGCCAAATTTTTGGTTTTTACATTATATTCCTTAGATGAATGTACCCTCTTGCTGTCACCATGCAATCCATGTAAACTCTTTGATGTGATTACTTTAGCCTGCAATTTAATCCTCTTCTTTTTGTGCTGTTGATGGGGTATACAGGAAAGCAGCCCGCTTCCAGCTTATGGCAATCGCTCAGATAGCATGAAGTCATCAGGAAACACCGAGGAGATGCATGACCAGAAGAAAAAGGATGTTTTTCGGCCTTCCTTGCTTGATATGGAAACTGGTCGTCGTGATCGTTGGCGTGATGAAGAAAGGGACACCAATTCCACCATGCGTAAAGATCGCTGGAGAGATGGAGATAAAGAGCTTGGCGATAGCCGGCGGATGGAGCGCTGGACAGAGAATTCATCCACCAAACACTATGAAGCACGCCGTGCCCCTTCCGAGCGCTGGACTGATTCAAGTAACAGGGAAACTAATTATGATCAGCGGCGTGAGAGCAAATGGAACACACGCTGGGGGCCGGACAACAAAGATACAGAAGGTTCGCGTGAGAAGTGGTCAGACTCTGGCAGAGACGGTGACACACCATTTGAAAAGGGGCTGTCTCATCATTCTGGCCATGGAAAAGATGAACGGGAGGTTGATCATTATCGTCCATGGAGATCTAACTCCTCCCAAGGTCGAGGGAGGGGAGAGCCACCTCATCACCAATCTTTAACACCGAACAAGCAGGTTCCAACATTTTCGTATGGTCGAGGACGTGGGGAAAGCACTCCAACGTATCCTCTTGGTCGTGGAAGGCTTAGCTCTGGTGGAATCTCCACGAACAGTGCTTCTACTAATTCTCAATATTCAGGAGGTATTTCAGACAAAGGAGAAAGTGGTCAGTTAAGCTATAGTAGGACTAAATTGGTAGATGTATACAGGATGACTGACATGAAATCACGCCAACTACTGAACGGGTTTGTGCAAGTGCCTTTGCTTACACTGGAAGAGCCCTCGGAGCCACTGGCACTCTGTGCACCCAATCCTGAGGAATTGGTAAATTTTTATATATTGATTATCTGGGTGGATACTAGCATCGCTTTATATTTATTTGATTTCTTATTGCCCGAGTAGGTAGTTTTGAAAGGAATTGACAAAGGGGACATAGTAAGCAGTGGTGCACCTCAGATATCAAAAGAAGGATCTCTTGGTCGGAACTCAATTGATTCTACACAACCAATGAGAGCCAAGCCTGGTACTTTATTTTTCAAAGCTGTTTTTATTCCATTGTACTTGCACATATTCTAGAGTAAGGAAATAATTCTGTTTGGATTGGCATGTCTTTGTAGGTGGTAAGGAAGATGTGCCACACTCTTTTGATAATGGTAAAGATGAAAGCCTCAACATCTTGACGGGCGGTCATGGAACATATTCTGATGGATTGTCTCATGAAAGACAGACACAATATCATGGGTCGAGCTCAAAATTGGAAATGATGCAGGAACCTAAGATGTATTCTGATGACAAGTTCAAAGTTGAAGGTAACTGACACAAAAGTGGTTTGTGCATGTGTTTATTAAGCTGAGCTGGCTGCCTTTGAAATCATTCAATGAGCTATGAAGGTGGCCCTTTTTCTTCAAACTTAACAAGACTAGAAAAATAATTATCTTGAACTCAAATTAAAAATTTGTGTTTGCTGCTTGTTATAATTTGGTTTTTGATTCAGATAATTTTCATCTGTGCTTTTACTGTCTGCCCCCTTTTACTCTTAGTCCAGTCTGTAAAACTTTGGTATGTTACTGTATGAGAGTGTGCTCCATTTAAAGTGCCCATAGTCCTGGTGCATTATAATAATTATTATTTTCCATATGCAGCTTTTAGAGAAACCAGTCCTTACAAAAAGGATGATGAGATGCCTAGAAGTAGGGAATTGACTGTGGAGGGAAATACTCCTGCACATTCTGGAACTCCATGGCGAGCCCCATCATTGGTAGAGCAGTTCAATACTGTCTCGCATGACTGGAGAGATGCTTCCAGTGATGTCAGGTCAAGGGCTGCTGATATGGCCCGGAATCAACCCCCAAAAGATTCTGAAAATCCATGGGAAAGCAATGCGGCCAATCCATCATTCTCTAGAGACGAAGCAAAATGGCAGACCAATGAGGATCCCATTATGAAAAGGCAGCCATCTGCTGCTCTGGACAGGGAGCAAGAGGTCAAGAAGTTTTCACAACCCTCTCCTGAGAACCTGGTTCTGTATTATAAGGATCCCCAGGGTGAAATTCAAGGTCCCTTTTCTGGCAGTGATATCATTGGGTGGTTCGAGACTGGATATTTTGGCATAGATTTGCAAGTTCGGCCGGCAAATGCATCACAGGACTCACCCTTTTTGTTGCTTGGTGATGTCATGCCTCATTTGCGAGCCAAGGCAAGGCCACCGCCTGGGTTTGCTGGGACAAAACAGAATGAATTCACTGACACATCTAGCAGGCCAAACATTAGCAGCTTTGGAAACATGCATCCTAGCTTAAAGGAGTTTGATGTTATAAGAAATGATCCAAGGTCTAAACCTGGTTCAGCAACAGAAGCTGAAAACCGATTCTTAGAGTCACTGATGTCTGGAAACTTGGGTCCTTCATCACAAGGTTCGGTTACCCCCAGCTTATTTTCATTTTTTACAAATGAACTCTGTTTTATTGAGCAGCCCTATGCTTTGGGCATTTCCCCTTGGTTTCTAAATGTAGTTGTCATCTTGTTGCATCTTTATGCGAACTTGATGGTTATGTTTTCTCTTTAGGTTCTCAAGGATTTACTGGAAATAGTTCTGGTGGTGTGCCATCATTGGGAGTTGATGGTGGGAACGATCTACACCTGATGGCAAAGAAAATGGCACTTGAACGACAGAGATCATTACCTGGTCCTTATCCATTTTGGCAGGGAAGAGATGCTCCATCCATAGTTTCAAAGTCAGAAGTTCACCCAGACTCCCTGATGCAACATGCAAAACTCCTATCCTCTTTGTCTGACAATCCGCATCAGCCTCCTCATTCTCAAAATGCTGATTTGATGTCCATTCTTCAAGGCCTATCTGACAGGCCTGTCTCTGGCATAAATAATGGCGTTAGTGGTTGGTCAAATTTCCCTGCCCAGGAGAGCTTGGATCCACTTCAGGATAAGATTGACTTGCTCCATGCTCAGAATTTTCCACCACAAGTTCTCTTTGGGCAACAACAGAGACTGCAGCGGCAGAACCCACCTTTAACAAACCTGCTTGGTCAAGGTATAGATAACCCGTCTGGTATTTTGACACCTGAAAAATTGTTGCCCTCAGCTTTACCCCAGGATCCACAATTACTCAACTTGTTGCAACAGCAGTACTTGCTGCAGTCACATTCCCAGGCTCCTATTCAAACACAGCAGCTTTCAGTGTTAGATAAGCTTTTGTTACTCAAGCAGCAGCAAAAACAGGAGGAGCATCAACAGTTGTTGTGGCAACAGCAGTTACTTTCCCAAGCTATGCCAGAGCACCATTCTCATCAGCGTTTTGGTGAGCCATCTTATGGAAAATTACAGACTGCTTCAATAGCTACAGGAAATGCTCCTGTGGATCCTTCTCGGCTTCAGCTGTCTAAAGAATTGCTTACAACTGGTCTACAGTTGCCAGTTTCAAATGTTCAAGATGAACACACTACCAGTTTATTGAATTTGCCACCTCAAGTTACCCATGATGTCACTTATAATGTCAATTCTGAAGCATCTTCTCTCCATCTTCCACATCAAATGTTTGGGAATGTTAATCTTCAAAAAAGTTGGGGTACAAGTCCCGGAAAACTAGGTGATATTCATCCGAAAGAATCTTTACCAGCATCACCATTTGTTGATAGCTCACCCTTGCCAGGGCGGATGAACAAATCTTCACATGAGGCTTCTGTTGCATCTGAACCTGTCCCCTCTTCTGACTTCCGTGTTCCTCTTTCACTGGATCATACATCAGAAGTCCCTTGGAGAACTGAAGAAAGTGCAAAGGTTTTGGTATCTGAGGCTACTGCAGATTCTGTTCATCAGGATTCTCATGAAATCTCTGATCCAGTAGCGTCAGCAGGAACTGGTGAGAATGCAATTTCAAAGCCCGAACATGCCAGTGTTCTAAAAGTTGAACTAGATAGCTCACTTGATGAGCAGCAGGTTGATAGAGATCGATTGAATACTGAGCCTGAAGTGGCAACAGTAGTGAAAAACATTGAAATTCGTGAGACAAGAAAAGCTTCTGAGAAGAAATCCAGAAAGCAAAAATCTGCCAAGTCAAACTCCTCTTCTGACCAGGCAAAGGTAGCAATAAAGGCTTTGTCTTTGCAGCAATCAAAGCAATCTGAAAATGAGGGGCCAAATGCTGGTCTAACAAGATTTGAATCACATGATGGAACTGGAGAAAATCTTTCTGGGACATCTCCACAAAAGGCAAGAGACAACAAGTTTGGGACTTCTGCAGAAGTTGTCGAATCCCAGCAGGTTACTAGTTCATTGCCTGCCATCAATTCTGGAGAGGGTGAATCGAAACTAGCTGGGTCCGTCCCGGTTCTTAGTGCACAGATTCAATCAAGTCAACGTGCTTGGAAACCTGCTCCTGGTTTCAAACCGAAGTCATTGTTGGAAATTCAACAGGAAGAGCAAAGGAAGGCTCAGGTTGGCCTGGCAGTTTCTGAGACCAGCACTTCTGTCAACCATGCAAGTTCATCCACTCCTTGGGCTGGGGTTGTGGCTAGTTCAGACCCAAAAATTTCTAGAGATATTCAAAGAGAAATGAATAATACTGACATAAATGTGGGAAAAGCAGAAATTTCACTCTCTTCTAAGAGCAAGAAAAGTCAGTTACATGATCTATTGGCAGAAGAAGTTTTGGCAAAATCTAATGAAAGAGAGATGGGAGTTTCTGAATCTTTATCTGGCCTGACTGCTCAACCAGTTGCAACTAACAGTTTAGAATCTATAGATGATGGAAACTTTATTGAGGCTAAAGACACTAAAAAGAATCGCAAAAGGTCTGCTAAAGCAAAGGGGGCTGGAGCTAAGGTGGTAGTGCCTATACCTTCTACTGAAATGGCTGTTAGTTCAAGTCCCATTGAGAAAGGGAAAGGCTCTCGCTCTGTGCAGCAGGAGAAGGAAGTATTGCCTGCAATTCCATCTGGCCCTTCTTTGGGAGATTTTGTTTTTTGGAAGGGAGAGCCAGCAAACCATTCTCCTTCTCCAGCATGGTCTGCTGACTCCAAGAAGCTTCCAAAGCCCACATCTTTAAGGGACATCCAAAAGGAACAGGAGAAAAAGGTCTCTTCTGCCCAGCCTCAGAATCAAATACCAATTCCTCAGAAACCTCAGCCCGCTCAATCCGCACATGGAAGTGGCTCTTCATGGTCGCATTCTGCATCTTCTCCTTCAAAGGCTGCTTCTCCTATCCAGATAAATTCCCGTGCTTCTTCTCAGTCAAAATACAAAGGAGATGATGAACTATTTTGGGGCCCGATTGATCAATCTAAGCAGGAGCCTAAGCAGTACGATCCTTTCTTTGCCTATCTAACTAGCTTTTAGTTTATCAAACATTGCTTCTTTAGTTGAACCATTCTTTCTATTCTTTCTATTCTTAGAGCTCTGCTCTTGTGAGCATACTGGTTTTCTGCAGATGCCATGTAAATTTGATCTGGTTTATTATATTTTGCAGTATGTTTTTACCTGTTTGATTAGTAGATTTTTCCTGTTTGGGATTCTGCATTTCTTTTTGTTGCTGTTTACTCGCCTATAAAAAATGGCTATATTGCAAGGCAGCTGATTAATTGGTCCCTCTTCAACCAGCTTAAACTAGTGACGGAATACCTTGTTGTTTCTGTCCACTTCCCATTTTGTCCTCCCCTGTTTTCGAGTCCCTTAATTATTCCAGTGATTCTCCAAAATGATAGCATTTGACCTGTTCTAGTTGCCTAATAGAAAATATTTTTTAAGCATTTGAAACAGGAGCTACCATTTGTTGCCAAAAGAATTTCTTTCTTGTGGGAACCATTCATGTGAAGACATGGAAGTTAAGCTCAGTGGTGCAGGGTTTAGTCAGAACAGTGATTCAGGCTCAAAAGTTAAATGAATTTGTTGTGAAATGTTTGTGACTTGGTGAAATAAGCTGGGTTTCAACTTATTTTGAGTCCACATAAAAAGTTCAAATGTGAGAGCTCCATTGTAAATTTCACATGAACAGGTGTACTAAGTTTAGTGATTGTTGGTACTTTGCTTTTGAACTTGGCATATTTTGCCAAAATTCAAAGGACTGTTAGATTTTTTTTGTCGTTGTTTGTTGGGTAAGCCTCTGTCTATTTGTTGCTTTCTTTTCATCATTACCCCTTGCTGTCTCCTCAATCAATGCCCCTGATGGGAGAAATTGAAAGTAAATTTTGATATCTTTCTTCTAAACAGGTCAGAATTCCCTCATATTTCAAGCCAGGGAAGTTGGGGAACCAAAAATACTCCTGTAAAAGGAGCACCAGTTGCATCACTAGGGAGACAGAAATCTGTGGGCGGCAGACCTGCAGAGCATTCACTTTCATCTTCAACAGCCACTACTCAGTCGTCTCTTAAAGGGAAACGAGATACGATGAACAGGCATTCAGGTAAAGTGACAATAGGCTGTTCATCTTAACCTGTCAAGAATTGTTGTTGACCCGTTATGTTTATTTTTTTTCAGAGGCCATGGAGTTCAGGGCTTGGTGTGAAAATGAATGTGTTAGACTTGTTGGGACTAAAGGTACCATTCTATGTTCTTTCTTCTTTTGCTTGACATTTATTTACTAGAATTGTGATTTTTCATCGAACTTGATTTTAAGCATTTGGGTAACAAGTATCTATTGCAGATCGATAAATATACTTGTTACAAACTTTACTTTTCCCACTCAAAAGATTACGATCTTTCAAGCATACATATAACAAGTACCATGGTCTTTAGTAGTATGGCTTCTCTGCCAGATAGGTCAAATTTCATGTATTGCAGAGATTTAAATAGTTTTCTACTTTCCTTTGGCTGTAACCCATGGTTCAATACAAAACTCTGTTCATGCATCTGACATGTTGACTTAAACACTTGTGTTGGTCTTTAAGTTTTATCTGATGCAATGGAATCCCTTGTGATAGATACAAGTTTCTTGGAATACTGCTTGAAGCAATCCAGATCAGAGGCGGAGATGCTTCTAATAGAAAATCTTGCATCATTTGATCCTGATCACGAGTTCATCGACAAATTCCTCAATTGCAAAGAGATGTTAGGAGCAGATGTTCTTGAAATAGCCTTTCAAAGGCAGAATGATTGGAAGACCAGTGGGATCAGTGCCAAAGATGTGACTTTTGACAATGCAGGTGTTGAAGATTATGACCGTGAAGATGGGTCGGGGAAGGGTGGAAGCAAGAAGAAAGGGAAGAAGGGGAAGAAGGTCAACCCTTCTGTTTTAGGATTTAATGTTGTCAGTAACCGGATCATGATGGGCGAGATTCAGACACTAGAAGACTAGGAGTTTTGGATGGTAGTTGTAAATACGCTTTGACTACACTGTTAGTAAATGTTTTACATTAGGATTAAGTTTCTCTACATAGATCAACAGCAGCAGTATCAATTTGATCTGCTCAAGCAATTTTGTGGACTAAAATTCCTGCGGTAGAGTTACTGTCTTTTTTGTCAGAGAATAACGAAGATTTATCATAAACCATGAAGGCAACCTTGACTGGTGCATTGTTTTCGTCGGTTCCCTGTTTTTGGTCCATTCATGTTGTACAGTTAGGAAGGAGGCAAGTTAATTTTCAGCCCTAGAGTAATATATTTCGTCAGAGGCGCGGGTGGGAAATGTTTTGACTGAAGTTGGTGGTGGATTCATTTGTATGCATTTATGTCAAGGTGGGTTATACAAAGCTGGAAATCGGTTACTTTTTCTCTTAGTTCAATCGTGATATAGTTAATTTGTTCAGGTCCCTTGCTCCCGCCAGTTTTTGTAGCCAGGGGTGCTGGCGAGGATGGTTCAGGTGGTTGAAAAAAACATCACTGAAGCCCACATATTTCTATCGTTTGTTCTACTTTTGACTCTGTAGTCATTGATAAGATCCCTGGGCTGATGTTCTTGGCAACGCTTAAGATCAGGAGGTTTGGGCATCATATAATGCCGGAGGTAAAGCCCTTGCCGGATTCTGTTATAATTGCTCGACAAGGGGTCTGGCCTGGGAGAGGGCTAGTGGGGGGGTTTGGTCGGCAATTGAAGTGTACCACTACCCAAAATAGATAGTTCCTCCACTAATGAAGAAGAAGAAGTCCTCTTGATGTAGATTGTCTGCTGAACTAATTGTTAGAGCAATTTTGCAACATAAAAGCCCTTGCAAGTTGCAACCAAGTACCCTATTTGTAAGAGGTTGTTGTTGTTATGCATGGAAGTAGAGAACTTGAGATCCTAATCAAGCAAAACGCTTCCAATGGTCTTTCACTAAACTCTTTCTTTGAGACAAGGCATCCACTTATCCTTAAATCATTATATTTACCAAATACCATCTCATATTTATCACATTCTGAACGAATTACTTGTTGGGTTGGTTCCATTCAAGTTAGATGTAGAATTGACGCGTGTAAACATGTAGATTCAACAATTTATTCTTGATGTATTTTACAAGAAAATTAACCTGTTTCTTTAATTTGATGGAATGAAAAAGATATTTCAGAGATAAATTTGTTGGGTCGTCTTCTTTTTCAATGAATGGTTCTGTATATTTAAAGAAAAAATATTTCTCACTTCCTACATTCATACCCTTTATAAGAAAACTTCTCAGCTTCCAACTCACCTATATATACAGGGAATTTCCTTTGAGTCACATTTTTGTTCCCGTAACTCGAATAAATTGTATGGTCACAGCTCTCCACCTTCTTGTTCTCTCTTAAGATCAGCAGGAGGTAAAAAGCAATCCATCGACAACCCACATATGTTAAAATCAACTTCTTCAATCATCCATGTTTCCTCTATTTTCCTCTTATGATTATGTGATGCTCCATATCTGTAAAGTGTTGCGATGGTCTTTCCACTATGTGCTATATTGATGCCTTCAATGTATCTGTAATCTCCGATCACTGACTCTATACTTGTCTCCCAAAACACATTATCATTTCCTTTAATCGGTTTCATCTTCACTAGTTTCGTGTCCTCGAATTTGACTAGCAGTCCTGTTCTTTGGCTGAAGTAGCCCCATATTGTATGGTGTACGATTTCTGTATTGGATGAACTTTGAGCTTTAAGGGTGTTTGAATCGGTCTCGAGCTTGAGTACAAAGCAGTCTTCATTGTTCACTGCCTTCTCTGCAACGCCTACTGCTTCTAAGAACAAGTTGGCAGTGCACCTTGGATCCAATCCCTATTGGCATCACAAAGAAAACCATCTTCAATCATCTTGACATTCCAAAAAGATACGGAATCAATAGTCTTAGATTACATACAGCGATTATTTTGTCACTAGAAGATACACATTCAGAGAAGGTTATACCTGGAAGAACCGCCGCAAGGGTCTTGGAGGACCTCTATTAGCATGAGAAGCCTGAGACGAGGATTGGTTCCAAGCAACCTTGCCATCACTGCCTGCACTGACCTTGTAACCCGAAACAACTAGTTCTAGGTACCATAAATCAGGGTTTTTTTGCCATAGCACAAACCCTCCAACCTCGTACTTTCCTCCTGGGTGCACACTGCCATCACCTTGGTGCATTTCTGATGCAGTCATCTTCACCTGCCCTACTGCATACATGCTTTTCACTGAATTCAGTGCCAACGATCCTCCAATTGCTGCTATATATTGTTGTACTATGTATTTCGCGGTAGAGGCTTCCTGTTCACGAAACAAGTCACTGTTAGTAAACTATCTATGCATTGTTAATCACAAGTAACATTTCCAGGTCCAGTTGAAGGCATCGAGCTGCGTTCTCATCAGCCTAGCTAATCAATAAAAAGTAGAATGAAAAGTTGTAGTTTTGGAAATGTTGAGGGTTAATGTTTCCCTTTTCATTGTTTCCTTTCTCTTCCATATCAGAAATGAAATGTGAAGTAATTAAGTGAATATCCTTATGGCCATAGCAGGCGTATAGGTGAGTTAATAGCATGCTGAAACTGCCAATGATTCTCAATTTTGAAAATGCTGAGTGGTACCTTAACCTTTGCAGGGAATGTTTTCAAAACAACGAAGCATGCTCACCATTATAGCACACCAAGATTTTCAGATAATCTCTCAAATTACATGAAGTCCAGCAATGAATTCCGTACCTTAATTATGTACCTTCCATTTCCATGTTCAGATTTAACCAAAAAAGAAAAGAAAGGAGGAAAAACTTGAAGAGGAAAATGAAAGAGTCATACATACAATGTTACAATCTTTAAGAGGACGAGTGAGAGGCTGGTCAGGGTTCACCTGAAAAGGGATAAGAGGAGAGCCAACAAGCTTAAGCAATGCTATAAATTCACTATCTGATTTAGATTGGAGATGGGTTGATTTATCAGCAGCAGCCTGAGCTCTCATCAATGCGCGCATGTTTTGCCAACGAGAAGCTGAACTGTTGCCCATTTTTGTGAACATCTCTTCAGGTATAGGCACCTCCAAGACGGTGTCAAGTGCATGTTCCCTGTCATAATTAGGACACAACTTCCTCATAGAATTCCAGGAAAAAACCCTTTTCACTTTGATTGAATCCAAGAGAGCAACCCAACAGGATAGAGAGAGTAGGAAATGAAATCTAAATCTTGATTGAAATGCCGGGCAATCAACGATTTCAGGGGTGATGAAAGACTGCGTCCTTTTCTTTTTCCTTTTCCTGTCTGGGGTGTTCCTTGCGCGTAGCAATCGTGGGTGCACGATTTCAGGGGTTTCTTCAATATTTTTGCTAAATTTGGGGAGCAGATGGCACCTTGCTATTGGACTAGTCTCAACTTGCCCCCATCTCATTTAGCCAACCAAAACCCCACTTCTTGCTAGATTCTCGACCTGTTTGCTTCGGTCTCATGTCTCAAACTAAATTGGCGATCATAAGTTATCATATCGACACTCGATCCTGGCCCGTGAAGTGGAATTGCAGATGGCGCAGATTGGATGGGGGCATTTGCCTACCCTGCTGCGCCTGCTTTTGAGAGAATTGATATGGCTGAAACGAACATGGAGGTCCTGGACGATAGAGTGATGATCTAGCTCTGTTTTTCATCATAATCATTGTTTATGGACACTTGAATGCTATTTTTCCGTACCTGTATCAAGACAATGAGATTGCACTGTCAAATTCTAATCTCCATGACAACGAAGTAAGCATCTGGAGGATTTTGGTGGGTGTTTTCCCCCCCGAGAAAAAATCAAATTGAACTTCACCTTTGTCAACCTTTAAATACTATCTAACATTACAAGAGATTTGCAATCCACATAGAAGCATGCATTTTCAAAGAACAAAAATGTTGAGGCAAAAGCAACCCGGCAAATTTCTAGCGATCACACCACTACAAGAGGCGAAAAAGGTTTTATAGTTCATGTGAATGTGTTAACGCGGTAATACAATGTTTCAGAATGTGTTTAACTTTGAGCTTGAAAAAATATTATTTCTTATGTTTTTTCAAGCTAATCATAATTTGATTGAAAACAGTTTCTTCAAACAAACACAATCATTTGCACACATGATATTATCAAGCATATGATCCAGACATTTTAGGGGTTGTTTGGTATAATGGAAAAAGTTATTTTTCGAAATGTATTTTTATTTTGAAAATATATTAAAATAATATATCTTTTATTTTTTAAAATTTATTTTTAACATCAACACATTAAAAATATCAAAACAATTTAAAAAAATTAAAAATTTACAAAACCATGATTAAACAGCAACACTATTTGTTTCTTTAAAGTTATATTAAAATTTTAATATAGCAATAATTTTATTTAAATCAAAAAATGATAAAACATCTATGCATTAAACCTCTAATGCAATTTAGATTATTTGCTAACAAATCTAAAAATCTTGTCCAGCTGGTTTGATCTAATCCAAACACTTTGATTGTTTCTCCAACTTCAAAGAGATAATTAGGATTTATAATGATGATGATTTTCCTGAGATGATAGACTCTAAAGCTTTTAAAATAAAGATTTGTCACTTAGACCCAATAAAGCTGGAGCACATCCAGACTGGATTCATGAAAATAAGAGTTTCTAATCCAAAAATGGATTCCCAATATCCATAATGTCAACATTTAGATCAAGAGATCGAACTCAATCTGGCTCATAACCCGCAGGCTTCAATCCTTCATTCACGATTGGATCTACACCAAAAATAAGGTTTTTTTTAGTGTAAACAGCTTTTCATCATTGTCAAAAAAAAAACAAAAAAAAAAAACATGAAGAAGAAGAAGAAGGTTGACAGCTGGTTTGATCTATCTATAGAACTTGGGTCACCTGTTGAGCCTATTTTGCAGTTCATATATTCTTAAAAAGAGGTGAATATATATAATTGTTATTTGGGTTCAATTGGCTTACTTTTTGTGAACAATCTTCACACTCCGGCTAATACAGTTACCCTGCTGCTACTGAGCTGGATTTTTTTCCTGGTTTCTTGCTTAGTGATGGGGTCAAAGATCCAAAACGCGTGTGCATGAACTGAGGCAGAAAACTTCCTTCGTTTTATTTTATTTTTGTACTGTAGCTTGTGCATTCTTGTCCAGGTGTTCATCAGATGATGAACTACGTACGTGACTGCAAATTGCAAGGTCCTCGAGTAGATTGTAGGGTTTTTTTTTTATTTTTGCCATCTCACTGTGTTTGTTTACGTGGTTGCGTCCACGTTTATCTGCATTCAAATGTTTGGGGGACCTGGCTGCTATTTGTTTTTTCGAGTTTGCGTCTGAGCGGAATGAGTCAGGATAACTACGGCTGGATGCAACCCTTGTCCTTGGCAATATTATCTCAACAATAGAAAACAAGAGAAGGATTAGCAGACTCGAGAGAGCTACGGCCAGGCCAAGTCGGAAGCCATGATCCAAATACATATTGCTACCAAAAAGTTAAGATGTCAAGCATCTAGAAACTATTTTCTGAACAATTTTTTGGCCCTGAGCAACAAGCATGGTCTCGATTGCTTCTTTCACGTATCTCTCAATGACATTTCCTAAAACTTTCTATCTCGTCTTCGAGATCCATGGAAGATAATAGGAGGCATCTCTGAAAATGATGGCGGTTTATTCCAGCCATGTCTCTATTTTTTCAACAAAACATGTCTCTGTTTTTTCTACTGTAAAACAATGATCAGACACCACCGGCTAGTAAACTCGCTTACAGGTTGTATTGAAAATTATTAATATATGGAATTGATCTATATTAGTAATGGTTCTATCTATTAAAAAAAAACTATTAGGTAATATATTGGGAGTGTGCTCTCTCATTTTGCATAACCATAGAAATCATCATGAAAATTATTCACAGCCTTCATGTAGCTTTCAGGCAAAAAGCATACATCATCACTTGGATTTGGTCATTCTACCCAGGCGTGCAGATCCTTTAAATTAATACTTTTGAAACCCAGTGGGTGCAAGCTGTTGTCTTTCATCTTGAATGCCGGCCTCTTTCCATTATATATCCAACCTCTTATAGCTAAGCCTTAGCACGTTGTCTCAAAACTACAGACGTTCTCATGGTCATGAACTTCCACAAGATGCCTAATCGTCTCAAGCATAAGCTCTCTCGTGTTATCACCTCATTCCAACTCTGTAGATCCAAAGATCCTTCTTGTCCCGAAGCTCCAATTCCAGCTATCAACAGGCTCTCTCCTTTCAACCCCAAAGCACTTGACATCAATTACCCTTGTAACCTCCAAGCACCACCACCGCCATCAACACCTTATTACAAATGCCGAGTGTCAAGGAAGACCATTTCCGTCGGCTGCAAATGCCAATCGCGATCGTGCCCGCGCTGCTGCATGTCAGATTGGAGCATTGAATCGCCCGATTTTGCGTGCAAGAAAGAAGCCAGGTGGCAAGCCAAACCTCACCTAAACGTGCCCTTCTCATTTTCTGATGGGAGTGGGGACATGTCACCCTTTATGGTAACTGGAAAAAACAAAAACAGAGAAATTAATATCAAGAAAAACAAGGTCAAGACAGGTGTCTTGTCTGTTGATACTAGTGGGTGCTTTAGCAGTACTGATGTTGCTGGTGAAGAAAATGAAACCCTACTTTGTTCTTCAAGAAGTTTCTCCTATGATTCTTCTTGTGAATTCAGCCATTCATTGGATACTATAGCCAGGCAATCAGAATATCATGAAGCGTTTAATAAGCCTATAGGGAACAAGAAAGTGAGTAACCTAAAGAAAATTAAAAAGCTTGGACACCAAGTTTCATTGAACAAGTGGAAAAGATCAAAGACTGTGACGACTCCAGAGATTCCTTCACCTGTGAGATCATCCGTTTTGAAGCGGGTGATATCACGCAAGGTTGATGGGAGAGTGAAGGAGAGCGTGGCGGTGGTGAAGAAATCACAGAACCCACACCGGGACTTTAAGAGGTCTATGTTGGAGATGATATTAGAAAAGCAAATATTTGAGGCCGAGGATTTACAGGAACTTTTGCAGTGTTTTTTGTCCTTGAATTCGAGACAGTATCATGGAGTTATCGTGCAGGCATTCTCGGAGGTTTGGGAGATCGTTTTCTGTGATTCTCCTGTAAAGAAGAGAGCTTCTATCAGAAATTAAGATAGAAGAAAGGGGTGGGCAACATGATCCTCTATTTCATTACATTTTATTTTTTTAATTAATAGGTAGCTCGATGTTATATTTGTTTGCAAATGATTTCTTTTTCCCACTTGATAGCGAGCGTGAGAAATGAAGTAACAATAATGAACGCACTTCGCAAATTAACTACATGCTCTTTCTCCTCTATGAATTATGCTACTTTCTCCTATATGAAATCATGCTACCATCTTTCTTATTATTATAATTTCTTCCATTTAGGATGCATATATTGATGTCCTTTTAAGGTGGTAAAAGCAGCCTTTACCTTGAAAAAGATGAGAACACAAGTTTGATCTTCCGAAAATATACAAAGAGCTTTCACCTTCACGCTTCCAGCCAAAAGGTAATTAGTCTCAAGACAAATAGACCTGGAGATACCCTGGGTAAAAACCCAAAAAAAATACACTTAAACAGACATAAAAGGATTTTAAAAATATTCTTGTGTATGATTAAGAAAATAAAAATCTTTTGTATATTAATATTAAGATATCTTGTTAGTAATTTTTTTGGTTGATTGGTTATGCAATCTACAACCCACAAAAAATATTTTATTGTGGTTCATTATTTACTTGATGTATAAAATGTTGATGCGATGTACAGAAAGTTGACGAGATCAATTGCTAGGCGATAATAATTAATGGCAAAAAAAAAACAGGATTAATTCTAACCATGCATGGTAGGAGGGATGAGAACCAGCTAAGCATCTTTTAATGAATAAAAGAGAATATGTAGGCCGAAAATTGGGATTCTCTTTCGTCTTGACATAAAGCTAACATCATTGGAAATTCCAAGCACAAATAAACATTTGTTCATTGGCTTGGGACAAGAACACAAGATTGTTGTTACAACATGCTTCAAT
>Ga0307515_10006638_pt1 | contig 23060 bp, 8 predicted proteins | sample 17_EM_MG_FD_194513 | JGI IMG/M metagenome (GOLD analysis project Ga0307515, IMG submission 194513) | Populus trichocarpa ectomycorrhiza microbial communities from riparian zone in the Pacific Northwest, United States - 17_EM | ecosystem: Host-associated > Plants > Roots > Unclassified | place... | reverse complement strand
TCAGACTCTGACACCTCATCGTCACAAGACGACCCTGATCGAAATCCTACCTCAATTGTCACAGGACGAGATTCCACGAGATTCCACGAGATTCCACGAGACTCCACCTTAATCGTCAAAGGACGATCCTGACGACAAGGACGATCCTGATGATAAGGACGATCCTGATGATAAGGACGATCCTAACGACAAAATACCATCTCAATTCCTCCATTTGCCTATCAGTCAAATGACTTCACCGACTACCTCATTGAATACGATCATCCTTAATAAGCCAGAAGACTGGGAACAATGGCTATAGCAACTCCGAGCCCTTGTGGATTAGTAAATATAGGCCCACGTTAACCTAGCTATAGAAGCACCTTAAGAAGGTCTACTTGAAAAACCACCTTATCTAAAGGTTACAGATTTCAATGAGAATGCAACCTTATATGTATAGCTCTTGTCAAATTAACAGAAAGCGTACGAGAACAGCAGACGATACTACGACTAGGATATGAAGTACTTCCTAAAATAGGAAGAGTATCTACAATAGATACGCACCTAGATCACGACCATAGTATTAATTTAGAAGAAGCTACTGCTTGACCCTTCCTTAACAGTTAAAGAATGGCTATCCCGATTAAAGGAGAACATAGAACCTACCTCGTTGTTTGTTAGGAAGAAGGTATAACACCAGTATATAGAAGCCCTTAAGGGGTTTAAATACTTATTAAAATTGAATTAGTGGTTAGATTAATGGGAATACGTAATAGTACTAGGAGAGAAGTATAAGATCCCTTAAATGTCTAATAGAATCTGGCTTTAAGATTTGGTAGAAGTTATTTAACCTTTTAGCGACGCCTACTATATAAAGTATACTACTAAGTTAAATAACCCGCAGAAGTTAAGATCTTCCGAATACCGTAGAGTAGTAAAGGAGCTGTAAGAAGGACTTAGAACACCCTTAAAGAAAGCTAATACTACTATAAGAGGGAGTACCTTTAATGCAGACTTCGTAGAGTAAGCTATTAAGGATCACTCTAATACTACTAAAGGTTCACGAAGAGGAAGAGCCTTAGTATATAATAGACGCTTAAAGAGAGCCGGGACACTGGTGGATAAGGAAATGTCCTATAAGAAGCTAACGCCTAAGTGCTTAGCGTGCGGAATATAAGAACACTCCCTACGGGACTATTAGTATTTATTTAAAGATAAGAGACCTATAGGAGTTATAATAGGAGATGCGCGCATTAAAAGGGTGCTAAAGAAGGTAGAAAAGAATAAGGATCTCGCTAACTAAGTTATAAAGATCAGACTTAAAGAATAAGAAGATGAGGCTTAATAATGAAAGGATAAAAGTTAGGAAGTTAAGATTAAGGGAGAAGCTAATGCGATATTCCTAGAATTGTATTATATAGGTTAAATCTATTTACTAAAGCTATTGACTATTCTTAACTTAGGAACTACTCTCTATATCTTTAATAACCTCTCTCGTTTCTATAACTTTAGGAAAGCTTTAAGACTTAAATACGTTATTACCGGTAGCTTAGAAGTGCCTATACTAGGCTATAGCGACGTTATTATCTAAGTTATAAAACTAGACAAGAGTAAGGGAATCCTACGTCTTAAGGACGTTGCTTTTTATACGGACTTTAATATAAATCTAGTATTGTTCCGTCTACTTTAAAAATAAGGGTACTACTAGGATAATAAAGGAGAGAACAATCTTCTAGTTTAAAAGGATGACTTAGTCTTATATTAAATGGAAGAACGTTATAGATAATAGACTATTAAATATATCCAATTAGGAAGTCTATTAGTGTTTAATATAAGCTGACTGCTACGCTAACGGAAGCGCAGAGCATTATTAAAAGACGCTCGTCCAGATTTGAAAGGAGATGCACGTTTATAGTATCTGCGTCTAGGTCATCTAGGGCCTATAAGCCTTTATTATTTAGGTCTTAACGCCTTAGGAGTTAAGCTTTAAGGCCTAAAGATAACGGAATGTTAATATTGCAGTCTTACTAAAATTAAGCGTTAGGTCTTAAGAAGGTTCTTAAAACAGAAGATTAATAAACCCTATCTTAACCTCTATATTAACTAGACTAACCTTAAGAAAGTATATACTAGATTTATATAAGTTATATTTATCTATAATACCTTCTTAGAAAGAACCTTCCCGTATTTTATAACGACGTATAGTAAAGAGAAGGAGACACTATAAGTGCTTAAAGATTTTACCTAATGGATTTGTCTAAGGTATAACCTTAAGGTTAACACCATTAGATTAGATAACGAGCTAGGGAGAAGGAGAACCCTTAAATAGCTACAAACTTAAGGAATTATATTTAAGCCTTTGGCGCTATATACCTAAGCTTAGAATAGTACCGCCGAACGCTTAGGGGGTGTAATTATTAAGAGATTATAAGTAATAAGAATTGCTGCTAATTTACTATATAACCTATAGAATGAGATAGTTAACTATATAGTATACCTTTAAGATTGAACGCTACTAAAAAGTAATAGTTGGAAATTGCTATATAAGAAGTTCTATACCTTCCTAGCCAGGGTTGCACATAATTAACGTAATCGTAATCAGCCTATAGATTTTGATTATTATATAATCACCCCATCTGATTATAATTGATTATATTAATTATATTAGTTATGTACTAATTTCCTAATTAGGATTAGATTGATTAGGGCTTGAGAGAGGCTCTATAAGTCGCCCTTACTACTTCATTCTCTTATTAAATCTACTGCCTCATTTGCTTCCTGCTTGCTCCGTACTCCTGCCCGTATTGCAGATTATCGTTTTATTAATAGATCCTTCGAGGTTGATAACTTTGACGGCTACATCTACGGTCGTGAAGCCTCCTGACTTGATAACCTGCTAAAGCCAGCTTTCCAAACACCTGATCGCTCTACCACTCTTGCTTTAGGCCTTGATCGCTCCTATAATATTGTTCGCCGAGCGTTAGAGAAGACGCGTTCTGCTTTAGCTGACATAACTAGTATAGAGAGGATATCAGTGGCCATTTGTAAGAGGCGTGGGTACTCTGCGCGTTAAGTTGCTTTTAGGTAGAGGCTTGCGCAAATGTGCGTTGTAAGGAAGACATGGTAGTATGTAGGTGTAAAAATACAGGCGGATGGTGATTAAAAAGGGGATACGCGTCGGCGTGTATACACCAACTTTTTCTAAAAGCCCGCACGGACGTTTTTTGTATATAAAAGTACGGGCTTGGCGCTTTCTAGTCAGCGCCGATCATTATGAGGAAAATTAAGAAGCAGCTCTCTTAACACCAAAGCTTTATTACCACATTCTGTTCCTACGCGTTCTTACCGCGGGTGATTATATTAATTATCATAATCACAAGGGTTAATTATGATTATAATTAGTTAGATTATATAATAATTATAACTTATGTAACTAATCTAATAGTTATATGCATCTCTATTCCTAGCTAATAGGTTAAGAAAGCCGTAACTAGCGCACCTAAAAGCCTACGGCTATAGGGCGTACGCGATAACGTCGGACGCCTAGCTGAAGAAGAAAAGGCTAAGTAAGCTAGATCTATAAGCCCATATCGGCTACCTTGTCGGCTATGACTTTACCAATATCTATAGGATCTGGATCCCATATAAGGGTATTGTTATCTCTATAAGGGATATTATCTTTAACAAAAAGACGTTCTTTAACGGCAGGTAAAGGGATATCTTAAAGGACCTACACGCTAAATTAGACACGCTAATTAAGAATATTTAACTCCCTAATAACTAGACTAAGAATAAGGTCCTTTTGGAAGATAATAAAGAAGTATTTAAACCGTTAATTTAAGAGGAAGACGATGACGTTAATAAGCTAGTTTAAACCTTTAATAAGTTAGTAGACCTTAAGCTTATAAGAGCTCTTAAAGATATATATTATACGCTACCTCTAACGGAAGAAGACAAAGAATCTCTATATGCCTTTTACGTTGAGTATCCGATGAAGTTAGATATATAAGATTAAGACGTCGCTTAACGAGCTGGAGATGGGTTTAATACTTAGGGGGTGTTTAACGACTTGGCCAAAGACTTATTTAAGGAAGCCTGCGATAATAGGTTTAAAGACTTTATTACTAAAAGGATCACCTTAGCCTATTACGGCGCCTTCTTAGTAGGAAGGAAGTTTAACCTTAATAGTCGACTTAATAATAGTAAGCTAAAATTAGGTAGAATATGTAATATTAGATTACAAAGGAAGAACTTACCTCCGCTACCTTAGTTAATCCGCGACCTTAATATATATCCTCTTTAAGATTATTTCTAAGAGGCTTAACAAGCCCATCTCTAATCTTATTATTAAATAAGGTTGTTTTAAGAAACAGATAAGAAGTACGTAAAGGGATAGTAGGTCCTTAGCTTAATATAGGTGTTTATCTATAAGACGGATAAGTATAGATTTCTCTAGAAATATAAGGCATGCTTAGTAGTCTACGGAAATTAATAGGCCCTAGGAGACCTACCTATAAGAGCTACTATATTAGCTAGTACGACCTTCCGAACCCTAATAGCGATTACCGTAAAATTTAACCTAGAGACGATATAGATAGATATAGTTAACGCGTTTGTCTATTACGATCTCGACAAGGTTGTCTATATAAAGCTACCGCTAGGGTTTAATAAAGGAAAGATAGACAAAGTACTGCGCTTAAGAAAAGCCCTATACGGACTATAACGATCACCACTATTATAGTAGAAGAATCTTATAAACTTATTAAACGAATTGGGTTTTAAAGAAGTACCCTAGAAGCTATATATTATGCTAAAAGGTAAAATAGTTATCTTCTGCTACTAAAAGATAGATAAGAAGAAAGCTTAAGAAGTAATTAAGGAGCTAAGCAAGAAATACCAGATAAATACCCTTAGCGAGCTAAAATAGTTCCTAGAAATCCACGTACTACGCAATTATAGATAGAGGCTCCTATAGCTATCCTAGGAAGCCTATATTAAGAAGATAGCTAACTAGTATAAGATAGATCTTAGAGGGCGTCTTTTAGACACTCCTATAGCAGAATTGGAACTCCTCCCTACTAATTACTATATAATCCGTCTAACGCTTCCGTCCCCTAATATAGACCTATTAGTTCGTCCTATATCCCTACCAGCTTTTATAATACTATATTAGAGAAAACTAGGTTTAGTACTCTATGCAGCCACTATAACATATCCGGATATTACCTTTGCAGTATTACGGCTAGTAAGGTTTAATTAGGACCTAAGCTAAGAGCACTATTAAGCGGTAGACAGAGTTATCTAGTACCTATATAGCACGAGGAGTAGAGCAATCTACTATAGAGGAGATAAGGAAGGAATAAACGGTAGAGGGAGAGATAAAGGAATACGTGACTAAGGACGAGACAACGGAGACGGTAGAAGTAAAGCACAATCATTTATCTATGCTAGCGACGCATTATTTACGGACAACTCTATTAATAGAAAGAGCTCGTAAGGATATATTATAAAGCTATTTAGGGGGCTGATCACCTAGAGAGTAAATAAGCAGGGTATGGTTATAACGTTAAGCATAGAAGCTAAGTTATTAGCCCTATTATAGATAGTAAAGAAAGCTATCTTTATTAGTAGGCTGTTTAAAGCAATAACGTTATAGCTAAATAAGCCCTTAATTATTAAATGTAATAATACCTAGATACTTTAACTAATTATAGAAGATATAGCAAAGCTAATTACGAAGCTCTAATACGTTAACATCTATTAATACTAGCTACGTTAGGAATATGTAATAAGACAAGTATAATTTTAATAAACAGCGACGAAGGAGATAATCGCTAATAGACTTATAAAGGCCCTGCCTAAGTAGAGGTTTAAGAGCTTCGTTAATATGATCGGAATAGTGGATATTAAGGAGTGGCTAAATAAGGAGAAGCAACTGGAGGACCTAAGGGAGAAGGTTAGGGCGAGAAGGAAGGATTTAGATAAGATTACGGTTTAATTAACGTATAGACGGACACGAGAAGGTAGCTAGCTTCGTTCTTAACCAGGTCAAAGCTAAGGGGGTATATTAGATAATCTGTATTCTTAGTGGCGTAGGACGTGCACTGGTCACGTATATGGGTTACGTGCATTGTAAATATCTTCGTCTAAGCCTAGGGGCCCTAGGTTAAGCAACTATGAAGACACGATTAAGATTATTAATCAATTAACCTATTTTATTAATGAATAGCTCTATATAAGTTATCTAACAATAACCGTTTAAACGACTAGCTAGCGAACACTATAAACGATTTAATTAATCGATTAAATTAAGGTAATATAGATAGGTAGGCATAGGTAGGTAGGTATAGATAGGTAGGCACAGGTAGGTAGGCATAGATAGGTAGGTATAGATGGGTAGGTATAGATAGATAGACAGATAGATAGATAGATAGGTAGGTAGGCAGGCAGGCAGGTAGGTAGTTAAATAGCTTTATATTTTATATAGTTATAATATAAATATATTTAAAAGTATATTATAGCAATCTATGGAAATATGTGATAATTTAGTTATTATATAATATAATAAAATTTTATATAGTTATAATCTGTACAGTTTATACAGTTTATATAGTTTATATAATTTATATAGTTCGTACAGTTCGTATAGTTTGTACAGCTTATATAGTTTACGCGCTATTTATTTATAGGGTAGCAAAAAGCTAGCATTAGTTTGGTGGTTAAGCGTTTTGCTGTAATTTGCTAGCAGAAGCTGTAAATTTATTACGAAACGCGCGGTTTGCGCGAATCGCTAACGACCATATACAACTGCCCGAATTGTACAGTTTGTAGTAAATTGCCGCAATCTGCAACAACGCGCCCAAAAAAAAATCCTAATGTATTACTCTAACTAATAATGTATTAGGACGCTAAGGTCCTTAAGGTATATAGTAATATAATAATAGTAACGGGATGTAAAGAGTATCTGGTTCTTAATAAAGTAGAACTGTAGAACTGAATTCTGCTGTTCTTTAGTGCGGGGTAACTACGTTTTATAGGCGCCTCGCCTGCGCCTTATCTGCGCTAAGCCGGTTACGGCTAGTACGTCTCTATAGCCTAATAATTGCCCCCCCCCTTCTTAAGCGGCTATCCTTAACCGACGCTATTATATAATAGGAGTGCTATTATTATCCTTTTTTAAATAAAAAGTTTTTAATAAATTTAAGTAAATTAGATAATATAATAATAGGATAATGTAATAATAAGATAATGTAATAATAGGACCTTATAAAGATCTATAAAGGTAGGAGTTCCTACCTAGGTAGGATATTAGATTTCCCTTCTAATTCTAATTTAATTTATTTAGCCTATAACTCGCCTTCTTTACAACTTCTAATTAACTATAAATCGCAAGCGCTAAGCTGTTAGTCCGCCTATTAGTGAACCTTCCGTAAGTATTCTTTATACTAGCTTATAGCTATCGCTAACCCTACTAAACGCTATTAAAGCTCCTATATTACTCGTAAGCCGCTTTCCTAGCCTTACTAGAACTAATCTGCCTCCGCTATACTAAGCGTATAGCTACCGCTAGGCGGGCTACTTACGGCAAGTAGGCTAACCGTAATTATGGGTATTACTAACAACTAAATAAGTCGTGTTAACCAGTAAGTTTAAGTGCGTTAGTTTAGGTTCTAATAGCTAATAGACTAGGTCCCTAAGGCCTTCTATAGCCACCTAAACGAGCTACTTACCCTTATTAATAGGGCTAAGCGCTAGCGGGTTGCTAGCAGAGACACGGCTAACCTTAATACTCGCGTCGCTATCGCCTAAAAGTCCTTTATAAAGGATATTAAGGCCTTAGTACGCACTGGCGCTAAGTATAGTCTCCGCTAGCGCCTAAAGGGCGAAGACTTTCCCCTAGGAATTACAGGCCATCCGTTATACTCTTAAAGGAATTCTTAATATAATGCGCGCTTTAGTACGTATTATAGCGTAGGTATTTCGCCGTTATGGCGTATGCTAATAGTACCTATAGGCTAATATGCCTCCCATTATAAGGGATAAAGAGGAGGATAAGGGTAAGAAGGATAAGGAGGAGAGAGAGGAGGAGAATAAGGAGGGAGAGGAGGGAGAGGATAAGAAAGGAGGGGAGGAGAGGGAGGATTCGCTAGAGCTGTAGAGTATCTATATTTCTATTAGCGTACTACTATTACTCCGCCGTTATTCCGTTGTTGCCCTACTAATAGGGCGTAATTTTAGTTATAATTAAAAGTTTTTTATTCTCCTACCTACTTTCTTTTTTATTTACCCCTTAGGGTAAAGTAACTATTATACATCTCCTTTACGTCCTTATTAATGTCCTCTACTAGGACCTATTTATTATATTCTTCTAGCTAGCCTTTTTACTTAACTAGGTACTATAGGGTTTAGTTATATCCCTTTCTTCTATATACTTCTTCTACCTTATATTAGTTTTCTTAGTTCACTTAATTATCTAGCTTAATAGGCCCTAGTAAAGGGTCTCTAGTAGTGCCCTTATATTGTTTATATAGCTCTAGCAAGCTAATATAAAACACTAGTGGATATAGTAAGACGTAGGTAAATATAGTTAGTATACTTACTTTCTAACTAGTTCGGCTATACTAAAAGGTCCAATAAAGCGTGCTATAAGTTTCTTACTTAGCCTTTTTAGTTTAAGGTTCTTAGTTAATAGCAAGACTAAATCCCCTACTTTATATACCTATAGTTGGTGATAATAATTATAGTATTTCGCCTATATCTTGGCGGCGTACTCCTAGCGTTTTACCAGCGCCTTACGTTTAAGGGATATTCTTTTAATCCTTTTAAAGGCGGCTAGAATAAAGCTACTATTATCCGCCTGGACCTTATATTCTAAATATAGGTAAAACCTATAGTAGGCATAGAACGGGCTTATACCCATTATACTATATTTAGCATTATTATAGGCAAATTTGGCTAGTAATAAGAGGCCTACTTAGTTGCTCTACTTCTTATTACAGAATATACGGAGGTAATACTCTAGGGTTTAGTTCTGGCGTTTTATTTGCCCGTCCATTTGCGGGTAAAAGGCTATACTTAGCCTACATTTGATTTTTATAGTAAAGTATAGCTCTAACCAGAACTTACTAGTAAAGATACTGCTATAATTAGATATAATCCCTCTAGGGGCTCTAAAACGGCGTACTACTTTATTAAGGAAGAGACCCGTAAGTTCGGTTATAGTAATAGTTTTTACTATAGGCAGATATAAGGCCATCTTAGTATAGCGGTTAACTATTACGTATATCGCGTTATACACCTTATCGCCTTATCTGCTAGGCGGTAGGCCTATAATAAAGTCTATTATAATCTCCTGCTATAGCTAATCCGGGTAAGGTAGCGCTTAGAGCTCGCTATAAGGGCAATATTAAGGCGTATATATATACTAGTATAGATTATAGGTAGAGATGTAGCTTATAACGTCTATATTTATACTAAGCTAGTAGTACTTACGCGTAAGTAGATCTAGAGTCTTTTTCTTACTAAAGTGCCTAGCTAGGGCATTATTGTAGTAGATCTATAGGAGTTCTATATAAACTGCTGGGTCTAAAGGCATATATAGCCTCCTGTGGTAATAAAGTAGTCTATTAGAATTAAACTGCTACACTAGCTTCGAGCGGGCGCATTAACAGCGTCTTGCCATATCTACGCTGTTACTGCGCTTTTATAGTATAAAGTTATCTATAGTTTAAAGTCCTTTAATAAGCTCAACGACTGTTTCCGTACTAGACTTATAGGCACTCTCTTAAGCGCTTGCTACTCTAACTTAGGTCCTTATTATATACTGCTCGACAGTATATATATAGGTTGCCTAGTTAAACCGTAATACTATATTGCCCAGGCGTACCTCTATTAGGTTGCCGGCTTATAGCTATAAAAGTAATATCTCTATAAAAGGCTCGCTTTCCTATACACCTAATAGGACTTTTATCTTAAGTTAGTGGCCCTATATTCCTAAAGTCCTTTAGAGTAGTAGTAGTATAGTGTTTTCTTCTAGCGGACCCCCTGCGCCTAGGGGTTGCCTTAATAGCGCGTCTATAAGGTTTGTTTTTCCTACCCTATACTTAATAATAAAGTTATAGGCAGCTAGAGTTATAGCCTATCTAGCTTACCGTCTATTAAGGGCTTTTACTTTTATAAAACCCTTTAAATTATTATAATCTAAGAGTACTTCTAGGCGGCTTAATAGCCCCTTAATATAGTGTCTCTAATACTTAAAAGCCTCTATAATAGCTAGTAGCTTTTAATTATAGGTTTTATAGTTACGCTTTACTAGCAAAAGTTTCCTAGACTAAAAGGCTATTGGATACTAAAGGCCGTCTTTAAATAGCTATAATATAATTGCTGCTAGACCTTGTATTAAGGCATCCATCTTTAACTAAGTTAGTAGGCCCGGCGTATAGTGTCGCAAAAGCGGCGCCGTTATAAAGGCGTTATATAGCCAGCGTATTGCCTACTCCGCCTCCTCTAGCCAATTAAAAGGCCTAGCTTTACGGCCGTTCTTTACTTCTTTTAGAAGATTAATAATAGGCTTTATAATAGTAGAGTATTTATAGATAAACTAATAATAGAAGTTAGTAAAACCTAAGAAGACCTAGATATCCCTATAGGATTAAGGGCTCTCCTACTTAGTAATAGCTTCTACCCGGCTAGAATCTATTACTATACCTTTAGGGCTAATAATATATTCTAGGAACTTAATCCCCTATACGCCAAACTTATACTTCTTAAGGTTTATATATAGTTAGTATTATTATAACCTACGTAGCACTTCTACTACGTAGCGCTAATATTCCTTTAGATTTTTAGAGAAAATTAGAATATTATTAAGGTAGACTATATAGAGGACGTCTACTAGTCCTAATAAGGCCCGATTAATATAGCCCTAAAAGGTTACTAGTCCGTTAGTTAGCCTAAAAGGTAAAACTAAGTACTTAAAGTAGCTATAGCGCGTGCGGAACGCCGTCTTTTACTTATTACTATAATAGATATAAAGGCGGTAATACATATACGTTAGGTCCAGCTTAGTAAAGATCTTAGAACCTACTAAACGGTCTAAGGTCTTACTAATTAATAGTAGTATAAGACGATTCTTAATCGTTACCTTATTAAGGCCTTTATAGTCTATATAGAGCTATAGCTTCCTATTCTTTTTAGGTATAAAGAGGATAGGTGCCCCTATAGGACTAGTACTTAGTCAAATCTAGCCTTTAGCTAAGACGTTGTCTAAGTACTCCCTTAGGACTTCTAGCTCCTTAGCTAAGAGGTTATAAAGCAGCCTATATAGGGCCTCCTATCCCTCTTTTAGGTTAATAGCATAGTCGCCCTAATAGTATTAGGGTAGCTTTCCTACTTCCTTATAGGAGAAGATATTACTAACTTTCTTTAACTATAGGGGGAGGACTAGCAAGCTGCCGTCGTCTTACTTACTAGGTATTACTCTAGAAGTCAATAGGGTAAAGACCCTAGATTCTATCTAGAGAGACTCCGCGAAACCCTTAGGGGTTTATAGTAATAGGGATAAGCCGTCCAGCTTCCATTACTACGCCTTCACCTTATAGTCGATAAGAAGTCGGGCCTTCTTTAACCCTAGTATACCTAGGGTAATAATAGGGGATATGTTAGCTATTCTATAGCAGATAAGGGTTACTTCCCTAATCTTACCCTAGCTGTCCTTTATTCTTAATAGTACCTTATAAGCCTTATAGTAATATACCTAAGTCTTATTTAACTAGGAGTAGGTAGGTAGCTCTATATCTAGCGTCTTAAAGTTACACTCCATAGCAAATCGCTAGTTAACTATATTTACTTCGGCACCAATATTAAGCATTACTAAGGTCTCCTTCTAAGTCTTCTTTAGGAGGACTTTACCTAAGATAGTAATAGCTTCCTTATAATCTAGTAGAAGCTTACACCCTACGGCTATAAGGGGGTCTAAGGGCGCTTATCTTTTCCTAGTGTAGAGGTAGCGTTTACGCTGCTAGGTAGTAGTTAATTCCGTTACTGTATTTTATATTATCGCCACTAATATCCTAGCTGCCTACATTTTAAGTAGTTTCCTTTAGGCTAAGTTAAACCCCCAGCGGTATTGCTTCGCCCCACTATTAAGTCGCTAGCGGTGGTTTTAGAGTCCGCTTTCCCTAAGTTACCTAACTAGGTGGTTTTTGTATTCGAGTTCGCGGCGCGCCTATTGCTTCTACCTTATAGGGCGCTTACGCTCTTCTAGTTTTCCTCTAATAGGGCAGCTAGGGAAACTAGCTAGTCTTAAGTTTAAGGGAATTCTTAATAATTAGTAATAGCAACCCGTAGCTCTAGCCGCAGCTTCGCGAATAGATATATTATTAGATGCTTTGCATTATAAGGAGGGTCAATTTACGCTTCTAAGGAGGTTAGGTAAGCAGTAAACTTATTTACTAGTTAATCGGTTCGCTATATTGCCTTTATATAGGTTAGGGCTATATAAAGTTCTTAATTAATAGGACTTTTAATCTAGTTAAGTAGGAATTCTATAAGCTCCTCCTAGGTAAACTACGTGTCTAGATAGTTATCTTTATACTATAGCTAAAGGGTTCGGTTAGTCCCCTTTATATATTATATAGTAAACGCGACTTTAATATCCTTATCTATAAAGCCATCGCGCTTTAGGCAGAACGCTAGCTTTAAGCTGTCGCGGAAGTCTTAGTGCTCTTATATAGACTTACTATAATATAGAGCAATCTTCTTTATCTTAACGGCCCGTTTTAACAGAGCACCTAACGTATTAGTAGCCCTCCGCTTAAGGCTCGAATGTATTAGGCTACCCCCTAAATACTCTAATAGGATTGTTTAAGGTTATAGAGATAGGTTAGGAACGGAAGTCGACGTCACCTTACCGCATTAACGCCGTCTTAGTACTTTTACCTCTTCTCTAAGTAAGTATAGTTTTCTTTACTCTAGGAGTTGTAGCTTCTTATTCTCTAGCCGTTATATTTCTTCCTATATATCCCCTTCGCCTATAGCTTCCGGTTCTATCTGGGATAATATAGGTTCGCCTATATTATCCTAGGGCTAATCCCTAGTCTTAGTAGTACGCACTGCGCTAGTACGCCCGCGTCTCGCCATTAGGTTAATAGGCTGCGATATAGTTAATAAATACAGGTCGTCTTCTCAATAGAGGGTTGCTGCTATGTAGTCGTAGCCTTTGCAGACCGTTGTCAGGTTACTACCCCTAAAAAGGGATGAGAATTTAGTACTATTCGGACGCTAAGGTCCTTAGGGCATGTAGTAATATAATAATAGTAACGGGATATAAAGAGTATCTGGTTCTTGATAAAGTAGAACTATAAAACTAAATTCTGCTGTTCTCTAGTGCGGGGCGACTACGTTTTGTAGGCGCCTTGCCTGCGCCTCGCTTGCGCTAAGCCGGTTACGGCCAGTGCGTCTCTATGGCCTAACATAATGCTTAGGAGCTTAACTTAGCTACCTAATACTAGAAGATAAAGAAGGCCCTAAAGAGTTAGAATATTAAGAAGTGGCTTTATAAATAGGAGAAGGTATATAAGGATTATAGGAAGGTTAATCTACCTAAGGTAGATGGCGATTAACTAGTTAAAGACTTTATATATACCATTAAATCTATCTTATTAAATTAGTTAGGATACTAGTTAAGTGAACTATAGAAGCTTAAGTAGAAGAAGGAACGTCTACCTACCCTTTATAATATTATTAAAGTCTACCATAATTACCGTTACTTAGAGTTAGCTTAGAAGGTAAGGAGCTAGCATAGATCCTATATATTTAGCTTTAAAGAAGAGCTAATTAATAAGTCTAAATTAGAAGAAAAATCGGATATTAAACTAGAAGTAGAGTCTTTAAAAAGGTAAGATAAGAAGGAATGGACAAAGCCGTGCCTATATAGACTAATTTACCTATATAAAAACTATTACTATCTTATTAAGTTAATTTAACCATTAGGATGGAAACTAAATAATTTAAGAAAGCAGTTAGTAGAGTAGAAGCTTACTAATTCTTTACCTAAATTTAAGGCTATAATTAATTAGTTAAGGAATAAAGCCTTATTTAATAAGAAGTTAAATAATATAGAGTAAAAGAGCTCACCTAGCAACCCATTAGAAAGCTTTGTAGTTTATTAAGCTAGAGCTTATATTATATCTAATTACGCTTTCTATAATAGTATAATTCTTAACCCTATAATAACCCTATACGTTATTAGTAACTAAGTAAGGTTTATAGGAAACATCTAATAAGCTAGTAATTAGGTATATATTAAATCTAATATAAAAAATATTAAAGGCTTCGGAACAGCTAAAGTTACAGTTATTACCCTATTAAGAAAGTAGAAGATTTGTTTAAATAAGGCTGCGTATATACTAGGATTTTATATAAATCTAGTCTATAATTATAGACTTAATAAAAAGGGAGTTTTTTAGCATAATAAGTATAACTACCTCTACCGTCACGGTGGTGAGAGGTTCGTATATTGCGGATATTACTATAGTTAGGTAACTCTTAAATATAACGAATTAAAGCTAAGGATAACGGAGGATATATTCTTTACGGCTTAATTAATAAAACCTCTACTAAATTAAAAGGTAGATGGACGGCTTTAGTATAGTTAACTTAGATATATAGAAAGTGTTATAATTAAGCAATTGCTTAAGGAAGTAACTAGGGCGATTATATAAGGCCCTACGATAATTAAATGTAAAACTTATATAGTTAGTAAAGCTTATAAGGTAATATTAAGAAGGATACCTATAAATAAGGCGATAAGGCCTTTATACTATATACACATAGATTTAATTTAAGAAATTAAAGCTTATAACGGATACTAATACGCTATTAATTTTCTTAATAATTTAACTTAAACAAATAAGGTTAAGACACTCGCGAAGAAGTTATTAACTACTTAAGCAATTATTTAATATTGTAATGCAATTAAGCGACGCTAAGGCTTTAAAGTTGTTATAATCTATATTAATAATAAAACATCGCTTAGAGGTAAATTTAATAACTAGGTTACTAACAAAGGTATTATAGTAAAGTACTTAGCTCTAAATATACTAGAATAGAATAGTCCTACGGAATATTCTAGGGGGGTAATTATAACGAAGTCTTAATGTATATAAATTAAAGTATAACTACTAGAAGAACTCTGGCCTAAAATCTTTAAAGTAGTAGTATATATAATAAATAAGACACTAAGTAGATAGCTTAACTAGAGGACACCTTTTAAAAGCTTTAATTAGTAATAGGCCTTTTACTAGTTAAGCTAAATATTACTTACCTTCGTGCCTACGGCTGTAAAGTATACCTATTTAAGTATAACATTCCTTATACCTAAAAGCTTACTCCTAGAGCCCATATTAGGTATCTAGTAAGGTATAATTTAATAAACATTTTTTAAATATATATTCTAAGCGAAAGAAGGTAATTTATATAAGAGACGTTATATTTAATAAGTAACTCGTCTATAATACCGGCTAGCTAGATTTAGTAAATATACTTTAAAAGAAAGCCGATTAAATACTGGACGTAATTAACGTAATTAACCCTAATAGGACGCTCTAAGAAGACCTAGTAGAAGATTAAAATTAATAGGTAAATTTTAGTGGAAATTAAGACTATAAGGAGCTTAATACCTAAGATAATAATATAATTATAGTAGATACCTTTAAGACTAATCCTCTACTTAGCCTTTTTATACTAAAACCAACGCTAGAGCCTTAATTAACTCCTACTAATATAGAATCCTTAAGTACCTTAAGCACCTTTAGAACCTCCACTCTATTAACCTAATAACGCCCTAGTTATAAATACGTCTGTCTATATAAGTAGAGGTTATAAATATCTAACGTGGAGCGTATGCGGTAGGGGCCGTATAGTATAGCGTAGGTCACCTAACTACCTACGGCCCGATAAATAGCCCGACCTTTACTACCCCTTTCTTTCTCTTTTAGTAGATAAAATAGAATATAAATAAACCAAGAACCAGTTACCTTATATTGCAATTACAGTACCCCCTAGGTAATACCGATACTAATTAGTAATATCACAGATTAGAATCCAGTGTTATTACAAAGAAAAATAACACGTAATTGCTCCTACTAAGGCCCGTTAATCTTGTTATATTTACTAAGGAGAACCCTTCCTACTAAGGCCCTGGGAACTTAAAGAACCAACTCCTACTAAGGCTTTGTTTGGTTCGCGTTTATTATATAAATTAATACCTAATATAACCTCTTTACTAAGCGCTAGTACCCCTACAACCTAGCAGCGTTAGCAGCACCCCCTACCTACACTATAATCTATACTAGTTATTATATCTAATATAGGAATCTAATGTTCACGCTAAGGCAATGGGATTACCCTAACTAATAAGACTATTACAGAAGATATCACTAACTATATTAACTTTAAAATTAATAAGTATACTAAATATAATTTTAAGAAGAAAAGCCTATAGGAATTATACCAAGAGGACTTTAATAATTTTGAGGTATAGATATTTAAAGATACTATTAGGTTTATAATTAAAAGACTTAAATAACTACTCCAACGTAATAGAGTATAGGTCTTTAATAAGAAGAGTAAGTTAGTACTATAAGTATTATATAACGTTACCTATAAGGACAACCTTACGGAATGGTTAGATATAGAAATTAAGCTATTTATTAATAACAAAGGACCCTTTAATTCGTATATTATTAACCGTCGCCTTAAATCACGTTTATTAACTCCCTTAACGGTATCTACCACCCCAGTACCAATTCCAGCTGTCTTAAATAACCCCCCTACAACTAAGCCTCCCTTGTCTACGAATATCACAGCTCCCTCTACAAACGTCACGGCTCCCCCTATAAACGTCACAGCTCCTATAAAAGTCACAGCCGCCGTCAACTACGGTAGAGACTTAGTAACCCTAGCAAAGATATACACAGAGGAAAGCAAATACAGTGGAGAGGATAACAACTTCGACCGCAAGCTTACGATTTTTAACGACCTTTATAACAAAGTTGGTATACTATAAAAGGTAAAGATTAAAGGCTTTCTAATAATGCTATATAGTATTACTCTTAACTTCTACTATAAGAATAAGGTAACCTATACTACCTTTAACAGTATCTATAATGCCGTATATAACTATTTTAAAGGACTAGAATATAAGTGTGGAATTCTAATAAAGTAGAACGCTATAACTCTTAAGACGGTAATAATAAGGAGCGAGGGTAAGTCTACAGAGGACTGCCTATAGCTATTACTTAATAACCTCCGTTACTTATAGTATGGTCTTAATACTAACCTCTATAATAATAACTTCCTCTATAATAAGCTTATCGTCGCTTATTAAGACATCGCTACTTACTAGGCAGCTTACTCTAACCTACCTACTACACTTACTAGCCTTATAAACAGCCTATAATCGTTAATTATTACTTATAAAAAGATTAATAGTATTATAAAATAACCCGCTAATATATTCTTATAACCTATAGAATAGCCTACGGATATATTCTTTACTAACTATCGCTACTACTAACTAACGTCTTAACTAAGTTTATTAAATAATTATTACAGTAATAACACTAGGACGTGCTTTATGTGTAAGAAAGGAAACTGTTAGTTAACTAGGTATACTAAAGAAGAACGTAATAAAGTAAGAGAAGGATTTAAAAGATGTGTCCACTAGTACCTTATAGATAATAATATTAATAACGATTTCGATAAGGATATAACGGCTATAGTACTTAATACATTAACTCCTAGCAGCAATTTCTTCTACGACGACTACGGTATTAAGCACTTTATAACTTTAAATGGGCTAATACTAATTAAAACTGCTAAGAATATAGTCACGTCTATAAATAACAATGCCTTTATCCACGGCCTTACTGGTAATATAGAACCTAGTAGTACGGAACCTAGTACAGCAAGGAGTAATAACAAGGGCAAGAGTACTACCTACTTCTGCAACAATAATAATGACGACATTAATATAGAGAACCTCACTGTTAATATTGACTTCCTTAACTGTCATTTTGACGATAACGGATAGGACTTAGCCCTTCCACCTACTTTCCCCTATAGACACCTCGGTAACACCTTATACGCGCCTACCTGTTTCCACCACAATATCCGCAATATTCACGATATCCGCAATATCCGTAGCGATATCCGTAATATCCATAACGATATCCGCAACGTCTGCAATATCCGTAATATTCGCAATACCTAAAACATCCGCGATTACTGCCCTAAGCACCTGTTGACCTATATACTTCTCCTTTATACTTTCCTACCTTCTTTCCTTTTTATAAATGTCGCTAGTGTCTGTATAAGTAGAGGTTATAAATATCTGACGTGGAGTGTATACGGCAGGGGCTGTATAGCGTAGCGTAGGTCACCTAACTACCTACGGCCCAATAGATAGCCCGACCTTTACTACCCCTTTCTTTCTCTTTTAGTAGACAAAACAGAACACGAATAAACCAAGAACCAGTTACCTTATATTGCAATTGCAGTACCCCCTAAGTAATACCGACAACGTCTAAATTAACTTAGAGAAGTTAAGGGAGGGAGACTTAGTTAAAGTTTTTAAGGATAATATTATAAGGGAGAAGATTAAAGAAGCCATTAAAGTAATATAGAACTTATTTAAAGAGGTGGACACCTTTTAACTAATTTAAGTAGTCTTTTATATAGGCCTTAAATATTAAAGGAAAATATACTAATAATAAGCTTTTTATCAGGTGACCGAGCCACCTCGCTTATATATATTGTTCCGCATAGCTATGCCTAGCGTTAAGCCAGTCACTCGCTTACCTTTTAGTTTATATAGCTGAGTAGTGCGGAGCTTATCGCCTCACACTTTTACCTCCTTTTAAGAACTAGAAGGAGCTTCTAACTTATTAATATAGGGTAGAGTTCCTAGTAGCTACTATAAAGGAGTATATAAATCTTAATAATTATAAAACATTTAAAGTTACAGATAAGACTTTATCTATTAAAATAGTGCCTACTAAGTAGGTATTTACCTATAAGATAGACATTAATAAAGATCTTATAAAGTCTAAAGCCTGACTTTATATAAGAGGCGATCTATAAAAGTTAATTTATAAGGACACCTATACGGTAACTCTAGCAGTTAAGGTCTTTAGAGCTCTCGCAGCAGTTATTACAGCATTTAATTTAGACGTTTAGTAGGCGACACTATTAACGCGTTCGCGAATAGTCTAATTAACAAGGTAGTCTATATTAAATGTCTAGACGGATTTATAATTAAAGGTAAATATCTACTATAACGCAGAGCTCTCTATGGACTTTAATAATTGCTATATCTTTAATATAACGACTTTAGTAATAAACCCATTAAATTAGGGTTAAAGCCCGTTAATGGAGAGCTATACCTCTACTATAATAACTTACTAATTGTATTTTTCTACTTGGACGATATTTGCGCTACCTCTATTATAGAAAATCAACTAAAACTCTAAAGCTTTAAAAAGATAATTATAAATAAGTACGAGATAAAGGATATAAGTAAACTTACCTAGTTCTTAGAAATTTAAGTTATAAAAGATAGAAGTTAAAGGAAGCTATAGCTCTATTAAGACTTATATATTAAAAAGATCGCTAATAATTTTTACCTAACTAATATATATCTAGCTAGTATACCTATAGGCACTAATAGGCTTCTACCTAATTTGGAGGAAGCTTTAAAATAAGACACCTATATCTATTAAAGGATAATAGGATTACTGCTTTACGTAATGTATATTATAAGGCCTAATATAGCTAGAGCTTTAAGTAAGCTATTAGAGTTTCTATATAATCCGTCACCCTTATATAGCACTATAGCTCGTTAAGTAATTGCCTATCTATATTAGACTTAGACTCTTGTAATTAAATACTTAGGATAAAATATAGGGAGCTAGGCCTTTACGGGGGCAAGTAACGCGGCGTTTAGAGATAATTTAATCAGTACACGTAGTATAGAAGGATATTTATTTACTCTATTTAGGGGGGCAATTAACTAGCGCTCTATTAAACAAATATTAGTAATAAAGTTAAGTATAGAGGTAGAGCTTATAGCTCTATCCCATACAGGAACGGAGTTAATTTAGTAGACTCGCTTCCTTAAAGAAATTAAATTATCTTTAAATAAGAAGTAAATAATCTACTATAACAATCTATAGATAATTTAACTACTTATAAAAGACGGACTAGAACTATCTATAAAGCTCTAATACGTGAATATATACTACCACTGGCTTCGTTAAGAAGTATATAACAATTAAATTAAGATTAGCTAGACACCTACCGCTACTATAGTCGCAGACGACTTAATAAAAGCTTTACTAAGGCAGAAGCACTAGGCCTTTATTTATTAATTAAATTTGGTTAATATTAAGGAAAGAATCTAAATTAATAATGGTAAGCTAGGAGGAAGACATGGGGTATATTTAACTCAACACCATGCCAAGACTCGTGATGCAGCTTCGACCTCTAAAAGCTCAAAGCTGGGGGGGGGGGTGTCGGACGACGCGCTAATTGCGATCGTCGTCCTGTTTCCTTTGAGGGTATAGACCAGGGGTGTCTTGGCCATTTGACAGAGTTCTCCTTCTTGACTGCATCGTTTAACAAGAATTCCGAGGACTACTAATCGGTGAAGGCTGGAAGATTGATTCACAGCACATCGTCTTTCCCTTGGCTGCGACGGTCTTTTTGCTTACGGTGGTTGGCGCCAAGCTTATTGTAAGGCATATTGCCCAGGTGTACGGTAGGGAACAGGCAAGCCGAGCATGAGTCACAGGAGAGTCGATGGAAGAGGACAATATGGTAAAGAGTAGGCATGGCAATACCCTAGTACAGAGAGACGAACCGATGAGGAGGACAGGAGGGCTGCAAGCCCGAGTAAGGGGCCAAAAGAACCCTTACACTTATCTATAGCGACTGGAGGATAGCTTGGAATGTTGGTTGATTTCTCTTATTAGCAACACCCTTACATATGTGGGCTAATTATTCTGTTGGTTGGTGGACTTAAACGGTAGTAATAGTAGTTAGACAATAATCCACTATTTCGCTCCAGCCAGCCTAATAATTCCCATAGCAATTATCGAAGTAGAGGGAGGAACATAAAGGACGAGGAGCTTTCTTAGCCCGGATATGCACCGATACCGGTTATTCCTTCCAAAGCGCCATGTCCTGTTTAGGCAATCCTCGTTTGCTCCTGGCCGACAGTTACCATAATGCTGAGGACACGTCAGCGTCTCAAAGTTGAACTATATGGGCTACTGTACTTACGATAGCGAGCGCTGCGGCCATTGCTGTTGGGAATTTGTGAGGGTTATTATCGTGTATTACGTTAAGTAGCGTTCTAGCCAATATATACACATACGAAATTGCACAATAATAAAATTCAGTCTTCGCGCTCCCCTAATAGCATACATAAAAGTCAGACAATAATTCTTTCACATTGACACCTCTCTTCCATAAAGATCGCTCCATCACTTCTATCTCCGCTAGGGGAGTATCTTCAAAGCTGGGACAGCCAAGCAAGAGGGGGAAATCTGCTTCGTAGCTCACACGAAAATGACCCTCGCTGGTTTCCTTGCTATGATAGCTCTGCCGCAGCCTTCGCTGTATCTTAAACGTTAGCGCGGGACTATCCTCTCCAAAATGACGATCTGGTCTTTCTAAGCCGGGATGAAGCTTTGGGAGGTTAATAGAGAAGTTTAAATGGGGAATATTGGTTAGTGGTGTAAGGGGAGATAGGATAGCACGCTCGTTAATAACGGACCAGGATGATAGGTCGTCGTGGTCTAACCAGATCTGGAGTCTTTGGAGTTCCTTTAGCTGAGCGATAGCTGGACATAGTCGCAACCACGTAGTCAACTGCGAAGCCCAGCTATCAGTTAATGCGCCAGCCGGCGGGGACCCAGGGCTAGAATTAGCCTCTAGATTTTCTAGTGCTTTGTAGATTAGTAGGGGAAGCCTTAAGGTAATATCTAATCTTCTAATGCATGGGAGGACGGAGGTCAGGTAGTTAGAAACAGAAGATGTTTTAGAGAAAGAGGTACCTGCTCTCTGGAGCAAGCAGCCAAGGGTGTCAAGGTCGGTAACGTTAAAGACTGCTATATTGGCCATAAAGTCAACGACATCGACAAACCTATGAGAGTCCCGAGAGAGATAAGTAAGTGTTACTTAAAAGGGAAGTGCTTACCTACATTCTCTTGCATACGAGAAGAACAGCCATGTTAATGCCGCATGCAGCCTCATAGTTGTCATCTGTCCTCAACGCTACCTCTTCACATTTCCAGTGAGGACCCCACGAGGACCGCAGGCGGCGCGCCCATATAGAATCTAAGAACCAATCGTCGAGGGTCTGACGGTCAGAGCCGGTGGTCTTACGGTCAGAGCCGTCATGGTCGCCGGCTGGGCTGGGTTCAACACACATCGACAGGTGAATTTTGCCTTGTCGAAAGAATACATGAACTCTATTGGGGACGAAGTGGACATAAATAGCATAACGGATCTCAATCGGCGCAAGGAATAGTCCACTTCCTAGTTGAGGGTCGATAGACGCACGTGTGACGGGATCGGTTGACATGTTGACTTGGTAATGAGCTGCAGACCGAGAAAGACTTAGAAAGATATAGGAGCGAGATAAGGTTGTTTTATGTCGAAGATGAGCTGTCTAGGTAAGTACTTATGGAATATCAAGGTTTGGCTGGTCGGCCGCTGACACACAAAACCGCCGGAGTAAGCTGGAATGACACGTGGTATTAGGGCTGTAACGCCAAGACCTTAGTGTACAGTGTCTATGTGCACATATGGTGTACACAAGGCTTTATATATAACGGAGAGACTAAGGAAATCCTCAGCATCGAGTTTCTCCTTCAGATTCCTCGAGCGCCACTGATCGACACTGGCTCACCAAAGAGATCAAAGACTGTAACTAGAATCTCGCATGAAGGCAGCATCACGAATGTTGGAATTACAAGGTCATGGGGTCACAGCGGAGCTATCTTGAGGATCTAATT
>Ga0307515_10006637_pt1 | contig 23063 bp, 23 predicted proteins | sample 17_EM_MG_FD_194513 | JGI IMG/M metagenome (GOLD analysis project Ga0307515, IMG submission 194513) | Populus trichocarpa ectomycorrhiza microbial communities from riparian zone in the Pacific Northwest, United States - 17_EM | ecosystem: Host-associated > Plants > Roots > Unclassified | place... | reverse complement strand
AGAACCAGTTCCAACATCGGGTTACCTCGAACAAATTAGTGGCACCGTTCAATATCTGGGATCCCATCCACCTAATCGTCATCAACTCCGAGAGAGAGAGAGAGAGTTCCTCGGGGACCCAAGTTCCACTGGAGATCGGAGCACGCACCATCGCTCCCCAGATCTTATCGCATCAACAATCCAACCACGAAATCATGACGAACAGGAGCGCAAGGAAGAAACGGTTGTGGAGAGAGAGAGAGAACCTGGAGTTCCACAATTACCAACCCACCAGACATCCTTCCGAGTCGGTCCCTTCATATCCGTCTTCCCACTCTCGAAAATCAACTCGAAGGGCTCAAGGAGGGGGAACAGAAAATTCGAACGTGAGAGAAGCACGGTATCCGGGTCGGTCAGTCCGACAACGCAGGTCAAGATACATCACAGATCCCCCAGCTACCGGTGAGAAGATTTTAATCTACAGGCCGTCCGTCCCTGCTAAGTCCGGAAAAGTCTCCCGCTTTCGAGATCGCACCTAACCTCTCTTCGGCGAGGTCGGGGAAACAGGATTAATGAGGATGGAGCGTTTGTTATCACCTCGCCCCGTGGGTGTTATGGTGTTCGATATCGAACGTTGGAGATGAATTCAGCCCCCCACCGTATCGATGACCCAGTGACATACGATAAGTGATGCGATGATCACCACAGGTGCGACTACGCCCGTAAGGATGTATGTACACACGAAACCGACCATCTCGTGTACTCCAGAAAGCGACAAAGGTCAACGTCGTGGTTTCATTATGTACGACCACCAGAACGGGTCCTGTACACCGGATGCGACTTAACCTCCGATGAGATGATTAAGCTACATGCATACGTATCTAAATCCAGAGCATTACGAAAACGCACAACCAAAAAAATCCCGTACACCGATATATCTCCCACCTAGATCGCTGGAACTGGCATGGTTACTGTAACCCACGATCCCGTGGCAATCGAGACACAGAACCAACTTCTATACTTATCCGCCTCACTTCAGTGGGACGAGAGTTTCCAAGATTTCATGCGACGCACCAAAACGGATGGTTTCATCTTCCAGTGACCTTCCCCCACCGGTTGCACGAGACCACAACCCATTCGGTTCGATGAGAGCTTTCTTTAAAGAGATCATGATGCGTGACGCCATTATTGGGAGAAACGCCGCCTGTGCCCTGTGAGACCCAAGATGTCAATCACTCAAAGGTCGCTAAGGCATCAAGGAGGAAGAAAACTCACACCCCAGGCATGAGCTGAATTTGCACCTGAACACAACATGAAAGATGAACACGACAGGATCAACTGCCCGCGGAATCGCCATGGATCACACACCGGGGCAAAAAACAAGAACATAAGGAGCACCAATTGACAGACAAACATGACTAGGAAGTATACCGTCGCGTCCCACACAATAGTATCCATGATGTTCGGAACGCCCGGATGCCTATAACCCGGTCCTCTTGCCGTGAAAAAGATGATCAAGAACGCGGAAAGATCTGCGATGTCACAATGTGGAGGTGTTTGGGTGTGAGGTAGGTCAGAACCCCCAAGGTGAATCGTGTTATAAGGGCTTACCGAAAGCAACCGTAATACCTGCAAAAACAAGCTCCCCAAGGTGCCACCGTTTAGGGAAACAAACCTTGTACGCGTCCAAGTTTATCTCTGGTGCCGGTTGCACTGGTGGCCGATGAGACCACACACGAACGAACAAACAGTTGAGGAACTCACCTGGGCCTACCCCATTCACGAAAACAAAATAAATTCCAAAACCGAGCTGCGCGGCGATTAGAACGGAAAGTGCACCACCATGCAACTTGCTCTTCCCGGTCACGGCGTATATCCTAAGGCGCGTCTAATCTCAACACGCTGTTTCAATCCGGGGAGAATGGCTAGACCTTGAAGCAACCGTCATTTGCGCGAGAACGGTAACGGCGGTCATATAAAGCATGAGTTCCCATGTAGTCCCTCGACACCTATTGGATTATCGAGAGGGGTGAGGATCGACACAACGAATGAAGGGGGTGGAAACGTACAACTACGGGAGGACTGGTGAGCATGGCAATGCGGTAGCATCGTGTGCATGGACTTACGGGCTTGGTGAGGTCAAATAAGATGTTGCCTTTGAAGAGGATGTGCAACGCGGGGATGTACCTGTTCTGCAACACTGTCAAGTCCCGTCACAACTCGAGGCATGTTTCGGGACGCCGTACGACGATGAAAAGCGCAAACACTATCATGCGCCCATGTGAGTTATCGGGTATTCAAACGAGGCAGGGGTAAACTTACTCCAGGATTTCCTTCCGGGCCAAGCGTATTGTATCTGTACAAAGATGAGAACCCGACACCTCGGTCGAAAAATGCAAGGATACCTCATCTCCAAGGGTCAAGAAGTAGTCGTAAATCCATAGCCAATGGATGGAAGTCGAAAACCACTGTATGAGTTCGTACTCGAGTTAACCTCCGCCGCCCGCACGCGTCTGAGATTTGAAAATTACCTTGGTCAACAACCTAAAGGGGTCCGTTGAACTGAGGACTTTATTATGCGAAAGGCAGGAAGAAAAAACACGGACAGACGCTTTCCGATCTCGGCCAACACAGCCAAATCCTCTCCACTCATCTGAGTTGGTCGACCTTTCTTCGGACGCCGCGAAGATTCCGGGAATTCGACCACACTGGGGCTATCGCGGGGAAAGAGTCTGCACCGTCAGGCCGTCTGCGTGTGTGGCCCAGCTTTGAGAGAGGTCAGGTGGTGGGTTGAAAGGAAAGTAACAAGAGAAAGAGATGGAGGGTTTAAATGTGTTGCGATGACACGGAGACTAACGATGTTTGGAGGAGGGGCAGGATTGGAAACCTAGGATATGTATTCATGTCAGTCCGGCATCGGTCCCGTTGACGCGACCACGAACTTCGAAGCGACCTACATTCCGTCATCGATCTCAGCGCAGTTACCATTGACGACAATACCCCCGCTCGCTGTCCCTCTCGGCCATCCCGTTCTCAATGGTCTGCGAGACACCCTGCCATAATCGCGAACATCCTTGACAACACGGCGTGCGGTTCCGGTGGCAACCCCGAACCGCTCGGCAACGGCGTCTTGTCGGTTAAGAGTGACCTGGGGTGAGGGCGTGTCACTTGGTGGTGTCTGAAGTTACGTGTGCACATGGTAGCGTAGACGCAGGGCGGGAGAGAGAAATAATATCGGTCCACATCCAACCAAAGTGCAAAGACCGTGCTGGGGCGCTGGATGAGGCAAAAGGGCCGATCAGACGCCCATTTCGGTTGGGCGGAGATCTTGGAGGGTCGACGAACGGCCTGGAGCGCAAGACCTAGAAACCCAAAACCATGGAGAACTACATAAACGCGGTCAAACGTTTTCTGGAAGGTCGGGCGGTGCGTACCTGAACTACATCGTGAACCAGTTGTTGCGGGGGACAACGAAGACGAAAAACCAGCAAGCGCAGGAGCTAGCTCATCTCTCCGTATGTATGGAAAGATACAGAGGTATGCTGGCTTGTCAGCACAAGGCATAACGCGTGATTGGACATGGAGATGAAGATGGCGAGTTGAAGAACGACGGGATGGCCAGTTGGACCAAAGCGCTTATTGAACTCCGCTCGGACGGGGTTGATCTCCGCCTCCCAAAAGTCGAGGGAAGGTAGAGCCTGGAAACAAACGAGCACCTCCGACGTCCTCTTCGAACTCAGGCGGGCACCGTCTATCCTTCGATGTACTCCCTCATCAGTGCCCCATCCATCATGACGCTGTGCATCGTGACTTGGGGTACTTTCGTTGGAGTCAGATAGTTAGATGGGGGGCCCTAACTGTCTCCACAAGATCTAAGATATATCACCACACCAATACACTTCCGGTTGACCTTGACTTTGTCTACACCGTCCATTCACCCGTTGGAAGGACGAAAGTCACCCCAAGCGCTTTTCCATATCAACACCCCTTCGCGATCCTCCTTTTTCGAAATAGGAGAACACCCCCCAGTCAAACTTCCGTACAGCATCTGTTTTGTAGGTCCAGATTGGGGTCTTTGGAGAATGCACGCACACCGCACCCTCTCTGATCGGAAGAGATCACCGACGAGAAAATCCAATTCATGACGGCGTTTACATATGGCGGTCTATACCCCCAGATACCCCCCCCCCCCCCTCTGTTCTAGATCCCCTTTCACATTGAGGGGTGATGATCGCCCCCGGCATTCACACTTGTGGAGATCAACATGGACGCGAACTGACATGGACTCATCATATTCGAGGCCTAGAACGCACAGAGCACAATCGTGTAAAGAGAGTCAAATTTCGTTTCCGATTCATCTCCGTTGGAAGGTCGATCCCTACCACCCCGCCCCCGTTCCACAAGTTGATGGTCGACCAAAACCCTATGCACTAGACCCTTTGAAAGTGAAGCACCCTCAAAAAGTAGCTTATTCTCGGCAGCGTACCACCTTGTTGTGCAACACGGGGGGGAAGGTGAACCAGAACGACCCACGGAGCGAAGCTGCTAGCGGAATCGGGGCCAAGAATGAAACAGGCCCTACATATGGACGAGGCGAATGAGGACACCAAGACCCACCGCCGATTCGGAAGTATAACCGCTTCTACTCGTCTCAGACTTCATCCCCGTCCAGGCGCCAAAAGCTCGGTAAAACACCGCTAAGCCCCGACCAGGCCCAGGATCAAAGCATTCCAGGCGTCCGTCTCGTGAACGAGGAACAAGCGAAAAAAAGGCTCAACGGTGGATCAACAACCCCAGATGTTCGAAACGAGCATGGATCAATGGGCGTCTTCCGATCCCTCGCATTAGACGCGTATCCCTGGCGCTTCTTTAAAGGACCCCCCCCCCCTCCCCTGCCGACTTGAGCGCTCTGACGGCCTGGGTACGTTTTGGATTATGATGACAGGTAACCGCCATCATATGGGGTTCCACCGGCGTTTGGGAGATGGCAGCTAAGGAGTCTGGACTCTCTCGCCACGGGATATCTCAGATTCTCGTTACCGATGAACACGAGATTATTATCATGGGGTTTTCAGTGTGGTGGTGACGATGGTCGATCTCTTTCAGTGTGTCCGGGTGGATGCTGGGTTAATCGTGAGCGAGTCAGTTGATAAAAACAACACAACCAATGGAATGAAATCGGTAGAGCAGGGATAAGTAGGTGAGGTAAGATACGATCATCGTGTCGGGGTCCCTCACCTCGTGATGAGAGAGAATTTTTGCGGTAGCTAAACAAAGTCTCGAACCCAAAAATGAAATTGAGTGGGGGGATACCTCCCCGATACGTATTGTGACCGCAAATCGCAACCTCAAAATACCCGAAACAATATTTGAAATTTCGATTGCTAACGAAAAAAGAACCTAGGGGGAGGTCGTATGTAACACCGGAGAGCAACAAGATCCTTTCAATAAATGGGGACAGAGCACGAGGACACCTATGTAAACACGCCAACGCAAAAAAGTCCGATAGGCGCTTCCGAGGACGAGGAGACAGTAAGGAACACGAAAGGCGCGGTTGTTTGTCCTCGACTCGTGCGCTGACGGAACAGACTGATGGTCCGTACAAAGGAGCGAAGCTCGAGGGTCATAAGACCAAGAGTCGATTAATCGGTAGAGCAGCGTGATCTCCTAGTGACGAGCGTCATGGCGCAACGTGTACGGCTGCGTGGAAAATATGAAACCACCATCTGGCGGGCCCAGAGCGAACAAAATGCCGTAAGATCACAAAGTGGGGTAGGAGGGTTCAAAACTTGGGGGGAGGGGGGAATATTGGGACGTCACCGATTCGGTCACGAGGACATTCCCTTCCCCGCATTTTGGCGGAGGGGAGTGTTGGTGATCTCTTAGATTCACGGAGAGGTCAACGCACGCGTACGGTGCACAGCGTGGTAGTCGTCAAGTACCAGACGAATGCTAGAAACAGAAAATTGTGCACGTCGGAGTGGGCGGTTCTTCCTACACACAAGGTCCCATCAACGGACTTTAGAGGAGGAAAACGCGACGGGGAATTTCGAAAAACGTCAACAAACACACCTCATACACGACCCACGGGCACTCACACGCATGAATCACCCTCCTTCCTTCTCGTAAACTCACCATGGTTTCCGTGATAAGATTTTCATGATGGACCACGAGGTACAAAGCCTCACCAAGGTGTCGGTTCGTGCATTTGGCGGGCTAGAACAAAAATTTCGGTATAGTGTCAACCGCGACAAACCGTCCACATCTTTACCTAAGGAACTCGAGAGTTCGAAATACGAGAGATTCAGAGAACCATTCAATGAACGGTGCAAGGGGGACTCGCCTCGTTACTGTGTTTGTCGCATTGGTCCGTCAGAATTCGTCAGGAGAAGGGGTCTCCTCCAATGAGCAGTGCTGTATGTCATGAACGCGCGTCAGGAGGTACGTTGTCCGTCTGTCAATCGCGACCTAATAGCGGGGATACGATGTGAAGGCGCCGAACGAAAGGGTTTCAGGGCTCCCGAGGCAAGTGGAATTCCTCGTTCGAGGGAGTTCAGATGAGGAATAGAAAAAAATGGTGGATCATGAGTGGGCGTAGAACATTCATACTTGCATGGATGGTTCACTTGATCGATTTGTTGAACGCCATGGTCACGATGGACAGCATGGACGGTCGTATTCCCAAAACCTTACCCTTGAGGGATTTCGTCCTTCACATGTTGTCCTCGAATACGTACGAGGCGCCCCTTGGTGGTAGGTATCACGTACGAAACGTACGAGCGGCCCCTCTGTTTGACGAGTTCTCGACGCTCGCACTTATGACATCAACAAATCACCTGGCACGGACATCAGCATTCAGTATAGCGCACGACTTACAAAGGTATTTCGTGAGCTCGGGTTTCCAACCCGCAAAAAAGCTGTTACTTGCGACCTTTTGGGTGGTTATCGAAGATCGAGGTCGCTGACGAAAGCCTGAAGGAGCATTCATTCATCTTGGTAGGTAAGTCTGAGCGGCCTCGGCGTGCAGCCGATCATGCGTCACGAGGACCACTTTTCGACCCTGCTACTTAAGTTCGACCAGAAAAATCGCGGGGAAATATGAATTTGGCAGTTCACGTACTACGGTTTTGCCGTAATCCCCCCCAACCATCCCACACCATATCATATCACCATCGCCACCCGTACTGCGGCCGGCGGGTGATCGCTTGGGGTTGTCTACTTGGTTTGGCGGAATACCGTATCGGAACGGCCAGAAGTTTGGCGCCCACGCGTATACGACCAGCAAGGACGGAGGTATCCTTTGCGCCCGTTTTACCCACGTATCCGTGGCGGCAAGAACCTTTCAAGGTCGGCTGGAACGAACAACAAGCGCGCGCGGAACCGGCGACTTCGAGCGGAATTTGATCATACCACACCCGTGGGTGCTGGTTTCGGGAAAAGCCATACAGGAACAATAATGCGACCGAGCTCGAAGGGAGACGAGGTTTCCTCCGTTTCTTGGAATCCAAAGGGTATTCAAAACGGTGATCACCCAGATCCATCACCACTGCCATATGCCAGGAATTGGGATCACAAGAAGGCGAGCAACGAGTGGGACGAGGGACCCGGAAATCGTCCTTGGATTACTTCCGTTTTGGGGGCTGAAACTAGGGGGCAAGCTTGCCCATACCTCTAGATCTCGTGGCTAAGGAGGTTAAGGACGTGGGAACTCCGGATGTCGGAGGATCATAAGATTAAGCCATCCCTGCACCTGAACCTCACTGAATAGGTCGGGCGTTTGCGAAATCCGAAAGGCGGGGATATGGTGTAGTGCTGTCGATGACACGAGGCGCGGATGAGCACCAGCAACAGGTGATGGAAAAACGACAAAAAAACACGCTGATCAAATCATCTGACACTTATAATGATGCCTTCGCCGAGGCTACAACTCAGGTATAGAATACAGGCAATCATTTTAGTCCCCAGCCAACCGGCAAGCAGTCGAAGAACCTTATCACGTTCGGCCATCCGTGTACACTTGTCCGTTGATCCCACATCCATCTTATACGTACAACCCTCCCATCGCGCAAACGATACAACGTCCCGGCTTCTCGGTAAGCTCGTTACAGATCGAATGGCACACGGGCAGGGTGTAAAAATCCTGAGATACAAGGCACCGCAGAGTCACGAGCTCAAAGAGTAGGTAGGTCGAGATCGAGAGAGGACGGAGTAGGAAACGCTCGCCTAAAAAGATAACTTTGCTGATACCGATCCGCCTCAGTGGGGGAGAGTAAAGGTCCCTAAATTCTCCCACGGGATCGGCCGCGCCACTCTCGTCTGATATCATGCCAAAGAAATCAGACGTCGAGGCGTCAATGGGAGGCGCAGGGCACGACTATCATGAGTGGGGAATCATTTGGTCCCAACAAAACCCTCCAAACGCAACGATGGAAGATTGTGGCACTGAGCCTCAAAGTGTTGAATAGCAACGAAGATGATCGGTGCTGGTGTGGGGTTAGATAGCAATAGACAAGCTCCTGACCTCCGGGATGGGAGGAGTGCTTACGGGTGCCTAGAGGGTCGAGAAAAGCACCCTCCTCCCCCACTGATCGAGGGACCTGAAGAAAAAATAACCGACTGTGCAAATGTACCCTCGTGTCGCATTGCGGGCGTTTCTTTCCGGCACTGAGAGGATGTCAATGGGGTCAACGAGAGATCTGGGATATGACCGCTCTTGGTACCAGAGAGAAAAAGCGACCCATCCTCCTATGTGTCACATGTCAGACATGGGGTTGAGCGGCCCTCTCCAGAGAAAGATACCAAAGACGTCCAATCGAATGTTCGGTGAAGAACGATTCCTTCCCCCCGTGGGGATACGCGTGGCACAGTCCGCGAACATGTGCGACGAATGTGTGTGCGGGAGGGTTGGGCGCAGAGCAAGACCTTTCGAAACAGAACGGTGTCGGTGGGACAAAGGATGAATCCGATTGGACAGTTCCGAGACGCACGTTGAAACATCCATTGAACCGCGGGTGGAGGGGGGTACTAAAAAGGCAATCGCATGTCCACCGAGAGACCTTCCAAACTGGGAAAAAAGCTTCTGAAAGTTCGAAGATCGTGACCGGAATCGTCCAATGTGGATCCAATCCGGGTCGAGAGAGAGAGAGTGCCAGATGTTTATCCGCTCACACTCATCCAGGCCCGATCACCCGAACCCTCTCCGTGGTGTCCCCGTCCAGTCGGAATCGTTGGAGGGTATTTGCTTTGTTGTCTTCGTTACAACCGAGATGACCGTGAAATCCAACGTCCCACCCGCAGTGCGCGAGGCTCAATTATCCAATTCCTGTCTTTCTTATCTCACAAACCTCTCTCACAATCGGTCTCTCTCTCCACACCCCGATCCGTTCCGTCGATCTCTTCTTACCTGTGTGTTTGGTCACCTGGGGTGATCGGAAACTTCACTCCCACTCCCCCATATTTCACCGGCGTTCGGGATAGCATTCCTGTGGGGATGCGTGTGGCACCGTTCACGAGCATATGCGATGACCCTTTATCCCATACGCTGTACACTCTCAAACGGCCAAGGACAATACCTCGTGCTAGATAGTAAGCAATTCACATGAGACGAGGCAAAAACTCATCTGCAGCCGCGTCCATATACGTATACGATTCCGATTTCGATCGAACAACGCCTCACTCATGTGTTTATACATTTAACGACGCACACCAGTCGCATGATTACGATGCACCCTAAAGGTTTACGCGTTTTGCACTTGGAAAATATGACATCCACAACGTCAAAAAGAAATAATAATAAAAAGAGTTCATATGCATATGTCACGACACACGGGGAAACGCTGGTTGCTTGAAACGTGTCGGGATTGACACTGATCCGCCTGAACGATGCATTCACAATCGTAACGGCCAATAGGATTGGTCGATACGGTTCAAACATCCCCACCCCCTCAAGGCCGCGACCCGCCCATTGGCAGATTCACAAGATATTGAGATGCCAGCAGTAACACCCGTCCACCTATATCGTCCAACCCCGCCATCGGATATGAGAAAATCGGGAGACGTAACTCTACGATCCCCAATCACAAGAGACCTCAAAAAAAAGAACCGAAAAGGTGCAGCCACTCACGAGGAATCACGCTATCCGATATGGCAAAACCGTGCACGCGTGAGTACTTGAGTGCGGATACAGGTACGAAGTCCGAGAGTAAGTTGGAGAGAGCAAGAAGAAAAAAAAATTGTCCGCAGTTCTTTCCTTCATCTCTAAATCAATAGAGCGGATAGAGCGAGAAGCTCAACGTGCTCTTCAGAGGGGGGAGGGGACTCACCCACGTTCTGTTCAAAGAACCCTAATCACGGGAGACGTAAAGGAACGTCAGCGAAAAAGACCAGAACCCGTGAATCTCTATACGTCGTATGGTATATACTCACTTATCTCCCACCTCCCCTCAAAACAGACTTCGAGCCAAGTGGCACTCCAGCCACTCAAATGCCCTCTCTCCACTCAATCCGAAGGGTCAGTTCGGTACGGACGCAAATATTCAGATAGGAATCCGTGCACGATTCACTCCCAAGACACATAACTCTGAAAATCCTTTGAATCAATCATATCATATCTCCGTTGCATTATTGGAACTAGACGTAAAACGTTGGCGTTGTATATCGTACATTTTCAACCCACGAAGTGCGCGATGCAAGTGAAAAAACTTTCGTTAGAGTGATTATTCGTAGTGTACTGGAAGATTGGAAGAGGGAACCGCGAAGACACCAAAAAAAACTGAACAAGTCGCGTCATCACCGAAAAGGCTAAACCCGACTCTGTATATACAGGTCCAATGGTATGAGGGAGAATAACAAAGAAGAGGGTAATACAAAATGATACAAACAGTCGACCACCAGTCCCTGATGGGGTGGCGACGAAAGACGGAAATTTTTCGATAGCAATGACGAAGAGGGTTCGATAACACACAAAATGTACAGCGGGAGAGAGAAAGACGGGACGACCAAACCGGACAAGGATATAAAACATTTTTGACGAGGCATTGCACTAGCTTGAGATGGCGCGGAGGAGACGATGCAGCGGATATAAGACGAGGACGATAGCGGATGCGAGCAACGACGAAAGAGTGTGGTGGCGGAGTGTGTGCAAGGAGCAGATAATAGAGCGTATAAATCAGGTCGTGGCGATGTCGTTAAAAGCTCGTAAGATCCGGGGGTCCCGTCATTAGAGGCAACATTGTCGGTAGGATACAGAGGGGGGCGAGAGAGGAAGAATGTGGGCGACCAATGAGGGTATAGAATGCGAGACAATGCGATGCTGTGCAGATGATGGCTCGATACGATGCAAGGATGTCGGCGGAACAAGGAGCAGGTTATGACGAGAAAAGCTCTATCGAACTTCCTTGCCGGGGAAGAGGAACAACCTCTTGAGAGGCAGTTGGACCTCGACTTCAACTTCCTGTTCGACACCGTCGATCGTGCACTTCTCGAGACGCTTCTCCGTCCTGACAGGTGGTACCATGCAGGGGTATGTGAGAACATTGTCATATGACCACGCACGCGCTAAAAGGTAAATAAGTAAAAGCAAAACGAGATGTGATAGATAGGAACTCACTCTCGACAGGACGCGACTTGAAGCTGAGCTCATCCTCTTCATTGACGCTGGCCATGGACCCGTCGCTGAACTCACTCGTTCTTCGGGTGATGCGGCTGCTGCTGTTGCGGTAGCTATCGGCGGGGGAACCAGAGATGTTGACGTAAGAAGTGGAAACCTTCAACTTGACGTCAGGGACGAGGAGCTTGCCCTCGGCACCCTTCTTCAAGATGGGGACTTCCTTCTTCTTGACGATGGGGGCAACACTGGTTGGCAACGAGCGGGCCATGGAGAGGACAGAAGAGGAAGAGTGCATCGAGATACGAGATTCGCTTCGACGAGTGAAAGCACGATTGTACTTCGAGTAGAGTTCGTCAACGGTCTTGTTGCGGGGAAGGGGAGTGTGCTCATCAGCCAATGGCTGGGGCACCTGGTACTTGACGTCCAAGGTCGAGTAGACACCACCCTGGCGTTGGGATGAAGCGACAAAACCCTTGTAAGCACGCTTGGGATCCGAACTCTCATCGACGGGGAGAGAGTGATCACGAGGCTTGGCGAAGGAGTAGACCTCCGCGCGCCAGCCGTCGGTGCCATCAGTCCAACCAGGGATAGGCTTGCGATCATTGGAAGAGGGCTGGTTGAGATGAGGGAAGGAAGATCGCTTGGGCTCCTCCTTGCACAAGTTGGCCTTGATCCTCTGGGCAGCCATCATGACACCGGATTGGTATTGTTTTGAGGGGTCGACCATCTGCTCCGGCTCGTGGCGGAGAAGGGGTGGACGTGGTGGGAGGGGTGGGAAGCCATAGAGGGGGGCAAGGCGTGCATGGCAGCGATCGGTGTCAGTTTGTCCGACTGAAGAATCGGTGGAACTAGAGGAGTCGCTCTCGGAGTCCTGCGAGACCGAAAAGGTAAGGGAGGAGAAGGAGTTGTGAGGGACTGGAGGCGGAGGGGGGAATTGACGATCAGGGTTGTAGTCCGACTCAACCATTCCAAGGGAGGTGTTGAGGTCGGCGAGTCGGCACTCATCAGAGCAGTAGAGGGGTGTAGGACCTTGCTCGATAACGAGCCGTTGCTTTGATTGCTCGACGGGAGCAGGCTCGGGGGCGGACTTTTTGGAAGAGTTGGAATCGGAACGTCGGATCGTACCATTGGGCTTTACACGACCAGTGCCGTGGACCAGACCACCCTTTCCTCGGACGGCGTTTTTCTTCTGACGAACATTGGGGGGGGCCTTGTCTGTCTGCCTCGCGACTGTGGAAGGGAAAATGAGTGGGATTGCAAAACGATAAAGGTGGCAATCAGGACACATACAGATGGGAGGTTGAGGGGGGAGTGGTTGTGGGATGGGTGTGAGGGATCGTTTGGGGAGGATCTGCCTTGAACAGCTCATGCACCAGGAAGTGTCGATCTGAAAGTCGAGTTCCATGACTCTTTGGGAGGGGGAGGAACACTTGTGATGCGGGACGGGGCGAGGGTGGGAAATCGAACGGACGGAGTGGCAACAGCCTCTGCCTTTATACGAACCGATGTCCGGCGAGAGTGAGCACGTTCCCGATTCGCTCAGGGACCCCAGATCTGAATCTGTCACCGCTAACCTCGCATCGGATGATTCTCGGTCGTGGAAATTTCATAATTATTTTCTTCGGCAACTTCCACGATCACAATCACCGTCTTGCGCGGTCCGCCCCTGCGTCAAAACACGTAAACTGAAAATTATAAAATATTAAAATCCAAAAATATTATTATTTCCCAATCGGCGTAACCATGTCCGGATGCGGTTGTGTCCTGCCCACGACATCCCCGCGCCCTCCCCGTCCCCTTCATCCAACCCGGCTTGCCATGTCCCTAACGTACCTATTGATTTTCTTATTTCTTCCGACACGGAAAGACCCCTCACTAGAACCTTTCCGGCAGTGTCTACGGCTTTCATTGTAGTTGCCTGCCTGTCCTTGTGCGAAACAAGGTCGGGACACAAGAGATCTGGATCATGCACGGTCCAGAATCCCTGCAGCAGCCGAGAGACAAGCGGGCGGGAGAAACACCTGACCCGTTTTTCCCCCCGCATGTGCTCGAAAGGGAAGCTACCCCAGGTTCCCTGACCGCCTGATCGTGGTCGGGGGTTGGGTCGATTGACAGGGCGGTCTGGGCTTGGAATGCAGGCGGACGATGATGTGAGCTCATGCGACCACCGGTAGGGGCGCCGCAGACCCAGAACGTCACATTCGTCCCATTCATTTCCCCGCACCCAATTCAAACGCTCACATCTCCACATTTTCTCGCCTGCTCTTTACATGTTAGCCTACGCATTGTCCCCCTATGATGCAATCCATAAGTCCTTCTCCTTCCCCGCTGGGCCAAAAACACAAACGACTAAGCAATTGCCCCGCATAATGTGCGCATACATTCAACGCTTTACCCCCTTGAACGGTAGTTTGTTCACCTGACCCCCCACATCGCACCATACGTCAGCACATGAGCAACATGGGTTACTCAGCTGTTGACTTGCCGCGCGTTCGGTGATCCTTCGTATTCTCGGAAACTCCGTTTGAATATTACCGGTCACGGCCTTACATTGATTCGCGGGTCTTTCGACCGCACCAAACGTCTAGGCCATTGCCTCACGGCCGCCTCCCCAATACAATGGCACGGCGAGAATATTTCCAACGCCAACGCCGCGGAACGCTGAGTAATCCGAACAGCCTCCCCGCATGACCCCTTGTTGGCCATGCCAGACCCGCGAACAGGACCTGCCATTAGTGAACCTGTGTGGCGTTGCATGAAAACGCGCAGTTAATTGGGTCGCGTGAGCAAACCCCATGGTCCCAGTGTGGGGTAATATCCTTGGTCCACCCGGACCGCAGATCATTTCGGAACGAACAGTGCGTGCGCCTCGAGTCGTCATATCCTTCTTTATTACAAAGGAAGGGAGGGTATGTGCCACCCCATTGCCCTCGAGAAAAGACCGTTGCGGGATGTATGGAATCACCTGGCCCGTTAATTCCACTTCCCCTAAGTACATCTCGGTTAGCCTTCGAGTGCCCTAAAATTGAATTGCCACTGACATTCTTACCGAACCCCTGTGTTTCTCCAGGTTTCTCCCCTCTGCGTTGATCAACCGCAAGAGGGACATACCACATCATGCATCGAGGCCACCGAAAGTTCGTGTTATCCGCCCGACAAGCGACGCGCTTCACCTTTTTTGAGACAAACCGTCGAGCGCAACCTACCGTTTTCGCCAAACTCGCTTCGTCACTATCTCCCTCAAGCGGATAAGAAGGCGCCAAGATATCAAAAACCTATCTTACCCTGTGTTCCACCTCACCTTTCGGACGCGCATGCAGGCGTGTCAATTCAAAATGCCGCCGCTTTGTGAGACCATGCGGGGTTTGTGCATCCAACCCCCTGGCTTCGATCGGTTACCATCGGTTCCTTGAGGGCCTGAGAACAAAAACCTCAAGGGTTTACCCCCGAACCCGGACGATGGCGAAGCGACCATGGATTGTTCCGTAGGGTGGAACCCACGCCGGATGCAAGTAACATCGTTACCGCGATCACTTTGTGGTTTCAATAATGATCCCTTCCTGACTTGCCTCATACCCTACCGTTCAAGTGAGGTCATGGCGGCAAACGAAGACGCGCCTTAAATTGGACGTAGATACCCTCCCGGCGCAGTCCAGGGACCGGTCGCAGAATAGGCTGTAGCACAACCGGAAAGGCCAAACAGGAGTATTTTTCTCCTGCATCCGCAGTGCGCACGAAGCGTCGAAACAGGAACAAGCCGACCATTGGCAAACCGCCAGATGACAGTCGACCCAACCTTCCTCAAGGGTTTCGAAGTATATCAGAGTTAAAGGCGGGTGTCGTCAAAGGTGGCCTTTCGATTGGGTAGTGTTTGCCCAATCGTCGAACCCGTGCCGTAAATGGCTGTGTGGGGAATAGTATCAGCAACAAAGAGCCATGTGGTACCTATACATACCGTTCACTCGAACCCAGGAGATATACGAAATGCACCCCACCGGCGGGAAGTGCAGGGGAGACCCGGTTTCCCCAAAGTTCTCCCGACGCCTATAGGGAGAAAGCAGACCCTTCTTGGGTTTCAGTATACGGATGAAAATCTTATACCTCTCCACCGTGTGGTTTCCGATCGCCGGGTATCGAAGTGAGCAAATCTTTCCACACCGTAATGGATACGCGGGAGGTGGTGGGTACAATGACCGAGCCTCGGACCGGGAATTTGGACGGAAACGATCTGTCGATGGATGTTGTACAGTTTACCCACGGAAGCTTCCGTCAGGGCCGGTACCTCCAGATGCTTAACGTTAACACCCGCATAGTGAGGTGAGCGAGGGAAATATTCGAGGTGGCCGTGTGGATCCGTCCTGGCGTCCTGGAGGGACTAACGGAGGACTGTTAGCGGTTTAGGCTTCCCGCACCTTAACGTTATACTTGGAAAGCTAACCCGTACAGGCTTTATTCCACGGTTCCTTTTGTCGCCAAATGCATCCGTTCCGTTTTCACGCGAACGAGGAACAAGGTGGAGGTGCTTGACCCAACGGTACATGGCCTGAGGGGAACCCATAACCCCACGGAGGTTTGCCAATTACTGGGCTCAACGCCAAACCCCCTTTGCTCTTTCGATGTAAACGGTGCCATGTGGATCCAACATTGTCAGAAAAGCCAATCCCATTAGGGAAAGCACGCAACACGCATTACCCGACCGATCTTTTCTATAGATTCTGTCTGATATCCTCCTGCCAATTCATGCTCGTGCCCAGCCAGTGTGGTAAGTTCTTATGTACTGTGTCTGGGTCTGGGTCAGAAAGATGCTCGCGTTCAGGAAGGAATCAACACTACCGTGGCCCTGTTTCTCCTCAGGATTCATAGGATATAGCGTCTGCCACCTGACGACAAGGCCGACGGTGGCGTCAGCCACTTGTATCCCGCGATCTTCCATACATTTAGCCTAATGTTAAACGGTAGGAGGGACAACTGGCGCGTTTCTTGATCACCACCCGCGGTCGAGATGCGATCAACGTGGGACCTTCTAGTTGCATGTCCCAAATGTCTACCTAACCTTCTCCGCCCGACATCTTGGCATGACGAGTGGCGTTGAAGTGGTTCTGGGTTGACATGCTTTATACACTGCGGGAAGTGCCGTTGTACGTATTTCGGTTTCTTTGACGAAAATGACGTGTTGACATTGCACGGTTTCACCTGCCTCGTGAAACGTATTTTACGTTCGCTCTCGAAGCACGGATGTACCGAACAGTTCTCTGGCTGCCCACGGGGAGAACAAAGGATTAATGCACAAGGGATGCCTTATGGGTTCTGTCATGTGCCTCGGGCGACCTCTCGTATATGGGCGCCGCTTATTCGCGCGCGATTACTGGGTCTGGGGTTTGGCTTCATACATCTACACTACGCCGGCTTTCCCCCGGGCTCTGGTATCCCGAAACTTCCACCGAGGTCGGCTCGACCCTAACTTCTCCGTCCAGGGACGCCGAACAACTCCGGATCCCCGCTCAGAATCCTCTTGTCTCCAAGACCCCTATTGCACCCGCTACCACGGTGAGCACAAAAATCCAGTGCTGAGCGGTCAGATCGGGCTTGTAGTACCCCCCACACTGGTGCGGTTTCCGCGGGGCTGACCCCTGAATGACCCCCGCTCAATTGGGTCCGATGGTCGGCGGGCTGCAGTGTTTATCCACTTGCCCCTCGTGAGTTACAAATGATTTTCACTGCTGTTTTGACCCCGTGTCCGGGAAGGATGTCATCACTTATCTGTTCAAATTTGGGATCTCCTGAAATGGTCCGATATGCGGGGAATGAGGCTTCCATACAAGCGACGGCTCGCCTCGTGGCGTTTACAGCTTATACCCAAATAATTCTCTATATTGTGCCAACCCAAATCGAAGTGGAAACGGGACCTGGCAGGAAAGGGTGGGCGATCGCTTGGACTTTTCCAAGTTCTAAGCTTGACAACGCCCCACTGGCGCGACGGTGCGTAGTTGACACCGAAGTGTTTTGCACTCGTCGGGGGGCGGAGGTCGGCTCTTTTTGGGCCTGTCACTATCGCAGGAGTGTGGGGAAATTCGGCTCCCCCACCCCGCCCTCCTCTGCCTTCATCAGTGGAAACCTCTGCTTTTGAAGGGCGATCAGACTTTGATAACCTCCTTTCCCGTGCTTGGTCGGGAGAGTTTCGGGAGAGAATTGCTGTTATTCGGGTTTACCAGCATTGAGCGGTGGCTGGAGGGTGGGGTGTTAGCGTTTTTTTAGCTTCCGGCCTTGCGCGTGAACTGGTGACGCTAGCTGGGTTGACTGTCTAACGATGATGTTCACGCGCAGGGTTTTCCCGAGTGTTCCCTTTGCTCTCGTTGTTTTCTTTTTGCAGGACGGGCGTCATCGACTCCTGTTTCAGATCAGTACTTGATCACTCTACAACACACCGGTTGCAAAAACTCCCGCTCATTTACCGTCCCGGCATATGGTAAACATGCTGATTCCGGTCGGGCATCAACATCACCCAGCACCTCCCCCCTAACTCTTGGACCGGTGTACCCCTTTCACTCTGCCATGGTGGGGCTGCTGTGTATTTTGTCATTTTGGTGGTAAATCGCCGGCTGTGGTGTGGGCGAGGTAGAGTTCAATGAATCGCAACAACGTCCAGAGAAGTTTCCCTTTATCGTAACATGTCATTTCGGATGTTGAAAGAGATAATCATGAGAGTAGAGGCAAATTCACTTTCGTCTGTTTGTCTTCAAGACGTCAAGAGTACGCTGAGCCGGGGTCTTTCAACTTCGCTTATGTAGATGAGTTGTGAAATAAAGCGTTTGGGCTAACTGGATATTACCGTCTGTATGAAACCAAAATGAGATATTAAGTCGAGGGAGATTAAATTCGTAAAGATGGGAAGGCAGAAAATAGCCAGATATGCCAGATATGTCACATTTCGGAAAGCTTCCCGAAGAGACAGCGAACGGCATGACGATACGTAGTTCCCCATAAACGCTCGCTCAGAGTAAGTCGGGTGAGACGGAGAGACGCAGGATGCTCGGGAACTTATTCGTGTTGAGTTCGCGGTTGTCTTAGACGGGAGATAATAAAGCTAGTGTCCCATTCGGTTTAGTGTGGGCGGATTGTTTCTCTTTGATCGGACGAGGGATGAGGGCGATCTGCAAGACCACAACCGAGAGATCTTGTCATGAATATGTTCCAGATTGTCAAGCTGTCTTTCCTATCTGCCTCCGTCGTTGAACAAGGTATCCTTAGCAACGGATGGGTCGTCTGGCAACGGAATAAAGGGAATTCACAAGAGGATAAGCAGGGAATATTTGATAGCGTTTGCCGATCGAGGGGCAAGAGTGTGGCGTACTCGCTGAGTCAAGCGAGGCTTGGGCCATTGTTCTCATTATCACCCATTGTTTGTTGCGTCCGAGATTAGATTAGCTTCCCCACACTCAGACGTGGGTGATGTACACTTACCCTGCGAGGAATCAGTGGCTGACTCAACCCTTAAAGACATAAACTATTCGTAAGACGATCGGAAATGAAAACCGAGGACGGATAAGAGACCAATTCAACTTACAGGGCCGAGCAATAGAAAGTCGGAAGAAAAAAGCCGCGCTTGTGCTGGTTCCGGCGCGCAGGCTAAAAGCACTCAAGGTCGGTGTTCGTCCGGGACCCCAGGAACAGCTCTTACCAGAGTCGCCCGTGTGGAAAGGAGAATGAGACATGCAACAAAAAGCACAGGCTCGAGACAAAACGGTTGGCACAGCATACTTAGGTAGGTCGAATGCATAACGAGGGTTTGTTTTTTATTTTATTTTTAGGCTCAGGTGACCAACCCCTCCCTCGGTTCGGCAAGCGCCGATCACAGGTCATCCCGGCGCGGCCATGGGCGCATTCATCCCCCGAGACGTCCAAGAGTTTCTAGACGGCTATCCAGACCTCCGCGATGACCGTTCTCAGTCCAAAAATCTCAGATTCTACTCGAACGAATTGAAATGCCAACCAGACCGCAAGCTGATCTCTGAGATCCACGAAGAGTACGCCGTTTGTCTCTTTATTTCTCTGCGCCCGCGTCATTTTAGGAGGAGGCATGGCTGACATCTGTTCCGCCATTCCCTATGTTGATTTTGATAGATGGTATGGTGATTATTCGTTGCTCGAGGCCAAACACGGCTACATCCAATGGTTGTAAGTGAACCGCACTTCTCCCGGGTCCCTTGGAGGTAGCTCGGCCCCCCATGACCTTGCTGCGCTTACAGGTTCCCAATCCGAGAGTATGGGATAAATTATTCTGCGCAGCCTCTCCAGAAGCACGAAATCAAGGCCATGACGAAGGATCAGACGATCATGCAGCGGATTTTCGCCTCTTACAAGCTGATGCTCGACTTTTACGGAATGCGGCTAGAAAATGAAACGACTGGCTTGATTTCGCGGTCCAAGAACTATGCGGCCCTGTATAAGAACCTGTGCAGTACGTTTTATCCAGACCCCCGCTCCTGGATGGATCATCGTGGCTCGTCGCACGCCTTACGCGAGCCTCTGCCGTCTCGGAATCTTATCTTATCCGTCCGTTCACTTCGTGTGCTTGGTGATGAATCAATGGTCGGATGACTCTGCTGCTGCCCTTCAATCACTATGTCGTGGGATTGACCCCTTCGCTTACCTTTCCTCTTTGTTCCTCCAATAGGATCTTCCCATAATAACCTTCGCATCTCGCGGATACTCAAGTCCCTTTCGGAGTTCGGCTACGAACACCTGAATTACGCATTTATATTGCACGTCCTGAACGAGCAGAGCGAACACGGTCAGCTCAATACGTCAATCATCAGGAGCAGCATGGACCGTTGGTGGGCGAACTGTGTTCGGGGACATCGGGAACGAGCCTGGATCAACGAGAAAATAGCCAGAGCGAGGAACAAGGATGTCGATGAACCATTCGTGTTCACGAGGGAAATGTATGAGATGGCCATTGGTAACTGGAACAACGAAGGTCGTTTTTAGTTCCCATCCCTCGGCCTCTTGGCAACGAAATTACACTCCAGTAAGTCGGAGAAACCTCCCTGTGTTCCTGTTGGAATATTGGTTAATGGCGACACGCCCGTGTGAAGTACTCGGACTCGCTTGAAATTTTTTCAAGGCTCCCGGACCACGAGGCGTCGATTTGGTGAGCGATTCGCCCTCCACCCCTTCGCAACTGTCAATCCCCCTTGTCTTATCATCGCTTAGTAGGCGCGTATGTCGCTCGCAATCCCCAGAATATACATTGTATTCCTGTAGTTTGGCCAATCAACCAATGTTCACGAGAAAGCAAGCGTCAAGCTGCCACGGTACCTCTAGCCGGTCCAATAGAGGGTATGTAATCCTTCGACACAGTGACGTTGACCATAACCCTCGACCCATTGCACGGCTTCTCTGATTCTTTGATTCGTTCAACTGTTTGGTTCTTCGCAGCATCCCGCTCGCCCCTGAGCTGCTGTACCGCCGACCAATCATGGTGGTACCTTCCGTTGTCTTATCAGCCACGTTGTCTAGGATTCTGGGCGCTTTATTGGTTATAGTGCGCCGACCCGGGGATTATGGCGCAAAGGTGGGGGATACGACGGTAAGTCCGCGGGCGCCTGTCTCACATTTCCTCAAAATGGATGACGTTTCTCGCAGGGTGGTCTCTGGGGGACTTCGTACCACTGAGGCAAAAGTTGGATGAAACGCGCTCGCAAATGGGTCGACCGAGGGATCATTCCCCCTGGAGCTCTGCCGGAAACTGGTTTTCTGCCGCACGCCATATCAGATACACCAAGATCCGGTCTCCAACGCTTACTTTCCTTCGACAGGTTGGATCCCAGGTTATCTCCTTTGGGGGAGTTAGCGGGGTTCCCCGACATTCAGCCTCTCCCCGGTAATCATGCCCGCGCATGCGAAAATCACAGAGATTCACTTGGGGCCATTTCGCTTGAGAATGCCCGATTGGTTGTACCTAACAACATCCGTTCCTTATGATGCCTTCGCGGAGCTTTGACGTCCGTCTGTGGGGGAATGTATCCAGTTTATCAGCTCGATCAAGTCACGGCAGTATCCGTATCGTGTATCAATTGGGGTTCGGAAGGCGGAACCATTGCACCTCAAGCCGTCACCGATTACGAGCCTTCAGTGGCATCGAGCTCCACACGGGGAATCTCTAACCGTTCCTTTGTGCGGGGTGGGAGTCACTGATCGGATCCTCCTCGGGGTCCCACATTTGGTTCATCTAGCTGACTCGGGTTATGTTAGATTTTGGATATGAAGTGGAGCTAAGAGCTTTGTCATAGCTCGACCCTGGGGTTTAATATTCAGGGCTTGTGCTGGCGTTTTGGTATGTGGTGCCGGTGCCCGGACTTGCTCACGGGGTTTATGAGCGCCCGGGATGGCTTGTATAATTCGGGGACCTTGACTCCTCAATGTGAGTGACCTCAACAACTGTCTTTCCGCGATGATCTGGCTGACAAATGATCGAGATGGCTGAAATCATTACAGACCTGGAGTTACATACGGAGGGATCAAGAGGGATCACAGGGATCACCTTTGAGGTTTCGGAAGACCCCGATCGCACCCTGCCACCCGAGCATCCCATGCTGTTGCGGTGAGGCACCCGTGTTTCAAGTTTCAAGCTTCGACCGCTTTTGGAGCCATCTCATTACGCCCTTTATGTTATCTGGTGTGATTTTCGAGTGCAGTTCTCCGCCTCATGTTTTTTTCTTCTGACGTATTTTGGTGAAATTACGGTCCTTTAGGGTTTACGTGCCCTCACGAGCTGTGCAAAACGTGTGGTGTTGGTTGAAAAACCGACGCAATAGCCTCGCGGTCTCTGATTTTGGTTCCGTAATCTCTCGCATCTTCCCGCGATCGCTCGAGGCAAGTTTCAATTGTGAAGAGGTACGATCTCGCTTTAAAGCTTTGAATTTGAGATTGAGTATGGTGCTTTCGCACGGACGGGAGTGCGTACAATAGGTCGGGATCGATTTCCTTCGAAGTAACAATCCGGGCGATGTCTGCTGAGCATCTCCTACTACGGCCCTTGTCGACCCGTTTCTCTATCTCTGATTATCTGCCCCGCAAAATCGGATGCTAAAGTGTCCTAGGACATGCCCCCCCCTTGCTAGTTCCGCGCACGTCCTTCGACACGTTGTCTGTTTGGGTTGGCATGAGGCGTATTGGGACTTAACCGAGGATGGACTTATTCTGCTACGAGCCGCAACGTAAGTTTGAGAGTCGGTTGCGGATTTGCGATCCGGGAGGCCGTAGTCGATTAATTTCTGCCCCCGCACGTTTTAGCACGTAGGGCAGAGCGATCCTCTGTTAGGAAAGGAGGTGTCAGGTTTTCGGCAATGCGCGATCGGCCTTCATCGATTGAGACTGATCGGGGAGCGTCTGTGGGGTCCTTTCCCTTTCACATGGTATAGTGCACGCTTGCCAGATACGCTTGTTGTCCGGGATTCAGGCAAAGGTCAGTCAG
>Ga0307515_10006636_pt1 | contig 23064 bp, 4 predicted proteins | sample 17_EM_MG_FD_194513 | JGI IMG/M metagenome (GOLD analysis project Ga0307515, IMG submission 194513) | Populus trichocarpa ectomycorrhiza microbial communities from riparian zone in the Pacific Northwest, United States - 17_EM | ecosystem: Host-associated > Plants > Roots > Unclassified | place... | reverse complement strand
TTTGCTTATATCTTTATAAGGTAAAGCTTAAACTATTTAAGTGCTCTTCCTAATAAGAACAATCCTGCATATGCTATTTAATCCATAGGTGTTACTAGCTTTGCTCCCTCTTACGTAACCTTAAAATATATTTACGTAAGGAATCCTTTAAGCTTTAATCTCTCTCCTAAGAATCTTTTAATTAATAGTAACTTAACCTTTGCTCCTCCTATCCTATTAACCCTTTGTTTAAGTACCTTATTGTTTTCTATTAATTAGTTAACTATCTCTTATAGTTGTCTAACCGTTACAGGTTATTGCGAGTTAGTATCTACTATATTAGTATCGCCTCTAGACCTTAAAGTAATTGCCGCCGTCGATGGCGTTATAGTGGCTGCTTTTAGTAGCATATTATTTAACTTTTAATACCGTAACTAGGTAGTAATTGTATAACGGAACCTTATAGTAAGTACTATAGTAGGTCCTGTTAATGGGCTAGGTGTATAGGTAATACGTAAAGTCAACAACGTAATAATAACTAGTGGAGTAGTTACCTAACAGATTAACTCCAATTATATTCTAAGAATTACTATAAGGAAGGAACTATCTAGGTAGGGACTAAGGGTCCTTAAATACACAACTGTACTCCTATAAAATCCTTCTTGTATATAATGTACGTAATATACGTAATATACGTAACGTTCCTTTCGTACCTCGCGTATCCTACGTATCATATCATGTAACCTCGGTTACTATTCCTCGTCACATAGTTCTACCAGCTCCATCTTGGACCGTGCCTATATTAACTAACTAGCTTCTTCTAACTCTTCTTTAAGTAGTCGTAACATCGTACTTAAAGCGTCCGTAACAAAGCTTAAATCGGCCTTCTCCTTATACACCAACTTATGCAATAATAATATAAATTTAGTTAACTTTAATATCCTTTACTCGATACTCGACTTCTAATTAGCTATAATAGTACTATAGTAGACGGGCTTAGTCTATCCTTATTAATCTATTTAAGTAAACAGTTACTTTACCTCTAAGAGCTTATAGCTTAGCTTAATTATAATAGTATAATTTATATACTGTAGGTTAATAGACAGCCTAATTAATATAAAGGTGCAAAGTAGGATCTACTTAGAGTTATTAGTGTTAAAGGTTTGCCTAGCCTTAGCCTTTTTAATATTAGACATACTGGCTATATAGCGGAGTACCTTATCTTTACTATATTCTTTATATAGCCTATTAAACTAATAAGCTAGTATAAGAGGTAAGTAAGTAGTAATAATAATCTTACACACTAAATTATCCGTTTATTTTTTGATATATACATAATTACAGATTTTTTTAGCTTAAAAGAACTTTATATTCTATTAAAAATAGTAGTTAAGTATATTAGTAAACTCCTTACTAAGTGGGTTAGTAGTTTACTTAGCGATAATTAGGTCCTTAAGTATACAACTCTAAGTTTTTAGGCGTTTATTATTAGACTTATTAAATTTATTAGACTTAATTATAATAGGGGTATACTAGTCCCAGTAATAGACAACCTAGGCTACGCTTACTGCCGTTTTTACATTAGTGTATAACTCGGCTTAGGTGAGTTTTAGTATCTTAGGTTTAGTATTTAGATCGCTACTATCTTCCTCCTATATAGCCAGAAGTTCCTTATATCGGCGCCTTTACTCTATCCTTACTTGGTCCTTTATAGCTGTAATTATAGCTACCTTAGTATTATTAGGGTTGGCCTATAATATAACTAATTTAAAACAGCTGTTCTTTAAGATAAGCTTTTACTAGTTAAACTAGAGTGTTAACTCCCCTCTATATATCTAAATATTAGAATAACTATACAGAAAAATATAGCCAGTTTACCAAATTTCCTATCTATTATTACTCTAGCTAGGTTAGTCTTCGCATCCTTATAAAGACGGTTAAATTCCTTCTTCTTTAGCTGGATGTCTTCTTTAAGCTTAAGTAGTACTTTAAACTCCGTTCCCTTTAGCTTATTAACTTCTTCCTACTCTAGCCTCTTTAATCCTACTATAATAAACTGCATTAGTTATATTAGGTTTCCGTTATTAGGCGTACTAGACACACCTTATATAGTAGGGCTACAATTATACGTAATACGGTACTCCTTAACTATATCCTTAATAAATAATATTAAGACTCTACTGGTCGCGTTTAGGTAGTATTTATTCTAAAAAATACGCCTAACCTATATTACACTCTTCAATTTCTAATACGTTCTAGGGGATTAGCTATTTAGGTATTTCTATATGTTGGTTTATATAGTAATAAACCTATATATTAGTTGTGTAGTAATATAATTTCGCGTAGTAATTAGAAGGAATTAGGTTAAGTGTCTTAGCGCTAATAGTTCTATCGCATTAGGGGTAGGGCTATAATTGTTCTTAAATTTAGCTTTACTCTATAGGTATAATAGAAGAGCCTTGCCAACTAGATATATGTTATTATTATTCTCCTATTATTTCTTATTAGTTTACTTAAAAGCCTTATAGATTTACGGCTATTTATTCTTTTTTAGTTTACTAAATATCTTAACTTTATTATAGCTAGGGGTGAGAATTATAATCCAGGGCGGGTTAAGGCGCTTTATAATTGCGCCATCTCGTAATATTATACTTACGTCCTTTAGGAATCCTAGTAGGCCTAGGGTCGGCGTAAGGACGACTAAGTAGCCTCGCTATAGGTCTATAGGGTATAGCTTCTTAGAGTTGTCTTTATAGTAGTATATAATTAGCTGCTTTGCTACCTATAGGCATTTTAAATCCGGCGGATACATCTTAGGTAGGTAGTAGGTTACGTCTCTAGTGGCTTAGGCCTCTTAAACGTCCATCACGTTCTAATAATAAAAGTAGTTTATTAGCTATTAAGTAATTATTTATATAGTCTTACCCGCGCTAGGTTTATCTATATAAATACTACCTCCTTTAATCGTCCTCTTTTACTTAAATACCTAAGCTATATATACCACTTAATATAGGCTAAATTTAAAGCCTAATATGAGGCCCTAATTAGGGAGTTCGATTAGGGCGGTTTCGGAAAGTGCTTTTAATAAGATAAGTAGGAAATACTCTAAAGTAAGTAGAAGATCCGCCTCCGTTATATACGCTAGTGCGCTATCTAAATTATCCTTCCTAGCCTTATAGAGCTGGGATAAGAAAGTTTACTAGTTAAGTTCTTCCTCTACGTCTACATCTTAGTTATTATTATTAACTAAATCCTTATTTTAGTCGCTATTATTAACTAAATCCTTATCTTTGTCTCCACTCTCTATATCCTTAAAGTTAGTATAATATAGGAACTAATTATTATATCCACCGGCATATTACGGCAATTTACTATCCTCTGCGGTAATATCTTAAGGGATATTAACGGTTAGTAATATAGCAGTAGGGTTATCTATTATATTATTAGGCTAATATATACCTTTAGGTTTAGTAATAAATTGCGGCAATTTACTATTATCTATAATAATTTCTCCGGTACTGCTGTTACTTACTAATATAGGCTTATAGGTAGATAGGTTACGTCTTCTCTTTACTAATTACCTTCTACGCACAACCGGCTTATTATTACTATTTTCTATAAGGGTACCTACCGCTAATTCTACTTAAGGGCATTTCCTACTTCTATTTGGGTCGGCCTTATAACTATTTAACTTCCTAGGCGCAGTCGGCTCGCTTTTATTATCCTTTACTAGGGCACTTATTACTAATCTTAGTTAAGGCCACTTATTATATTTACCTAATTTAGTCTTACTATTATCTAATTTCTTATATCTAATAGGCTTACCCTTACTATCTTTATTAAAGCTATATACTACTAATCCTAAACAACTCTGCTTCTTACCTTCCCCTAGTTTACTCTTACCGCTAGCCTTATACAGCATTAGGACTTACTAGCTATCTTTACGCTACATCCATTATATTTAGGCGCCTTAGATTTAATAGCTAGCGGTATATTATTAGTAGCAGCGACTTAGGAGTTTAAGCTAGGAGGTAAGAGTAATGCTATAAGCATGGCCTTCTTTATACTATTTCGCGCTATTTCGCTAAGAGCTATAATAAGTATGCCCTCTAACCGTATTATAAGGTTTTTATATCTCCATAGCGATATATAAATATTCTTTTTAGGCGGACCGTTAATATTAAGCTCTATATAGGCTTATAGTTCCTTTTATAGCTTACCTAAAGCTATATATAGGTTTCCGCTTATTAAATATAAGACTTAAACTACCCTAACTATTAACCTACCTGTTAAGCCTATAGATTAGATTTTAATCTTAATATCTTCTATATTAATTGCGTTGCTTACCGCTAAGGTTACTAGCTAAGGCGAAGGGATACTATATAGTAGGGTTATAGTAATGTCTATAGGCTATATTATATATAGCAGCTAAGGTAGCGTCGTCTTATCTTATGCTTTAGTCTTTAGGGGTAATGTATATTTATACAGAGCATGCCTACTCTTAGAGGTACTTAGTATCCTCCTTACGTGATTAGAACAAGCACTTCCTATAATTTTTAGAATTACCTATAGTTTCTAATCCGGTAGAGCATTAGCAAATTATAGGAGTTACTTATAAAACTCCTTAACGTGCCCTTTTATTATTATTATAGAGTTGCCATAATATATTATGTACTTAGGCTTAACTTTAATTATAATATCTTTAACCTTCTCTTTTAGTCTATTATAGTTTTTAATGCTTATTTTAAAGCCTTAGGTAATATCTATATCTTTAATTAGCTTTAGGTTCGCCTTATACTATACATCTAGCTTTACCTATAGTTGCGTTATTATTAAGTCGCTTATTTAGTTAGGTATATATAATATTACGGCATATATTAAGTAAAAGGTAACTATTAAAATAAAAGGGCTTCGTACGGTAGCTAGCTAGCGCTATACTAGTATAACTTTAGTATTAGACATAGTTAGAGGTTAGTTATAGGAGAAATAGAAGGTAGGGTAAGTAAAGTTAATTAAAAAGAGGTAAAGAGGTAGATCTTATAATTGCCCGCATATACCCACATAGAGGTAAAATTGGCTATAGTTTACTACTACTAGTTAGGGTAAATACGGCTAGACTTAGTACTATATAGTTAAATAAGGGCATAATTATATAACTTATAGGGACTACCCTACTTAGCCTATTTAGGGCTAAGTGGCGGTTTAATACTACTAGACTCTTATAGTTTTTAATATAAGCAATTTATTAAGTACCTATAAAGGGGTAACTAGTTATTATAGCATAGTAGATTATAAAAGGTTATAGGCGTTACTATATTTCTTATTATTATATAAAGTTAGTATATATACGCGCCATTAAAGTTAAAGGGCTAGCCTGCGTCTATATATACGGGCTCTATTACTATAAAGTATTTACTATATAATAGGTGGTATTTCTAGTAAACGGTAACGTATTACACTTATTATAGGCGTTACTATATTTCTTATTATTATATAAAGTTGGTGGATATACGCGCTACTAAAGTTAGAGGGCTAGCCTACGTTTATATATGCGGACTCTATTACTATAAAGTACTTAGTATATAATAGGTAGTACTTTTAATAAACAGCGATATATTACACTTACTTTGTAATCGCTAGTATTATTATTACACTATATAGCACTTAAGGGCCTACTAAATAAGTCTATCCGGAATAATAATTATCTAATACGCGGGATTTACGTCTATACATAAACATCTAGTGCTTATTTAAACGCATATCTACTATAAAAGGTAGTAGGAGGTTTTATATCTTATATTATAAGTTTATATAATTAATAGCATTTTACAGCATTTTACGGTATTTTGCGGCATTTTAGGGTATTTTAGAACAGTAGACATATTATATATACTAATATCCAGCCGCTTAGTAACGTTAACTTATCTTACTATTTATCTATTTAGTATTATATAAGAGGTTAGTATTCTACTATAGTATTTATTACGTTAAAGTCTCTTAAATTTAATATCTTTATTTTAAATCTGTCTAGAAATATATACAGTCTTATAATATCCCACTCCCCACCTAGTACTCCAGTAAGAGATTATTTAGTTAATAATGCCTTTTCTTTTACTAATTAAGGGAGGAAAAAACTTATACTTTCTAGTAGTAATAGGCTGTACTTATTAGTGACATTTTTAACAGATTACAGTATTTAAGTTTCCGTTTACCTATAACGTAATTAGCCTACCTATAGTAAAGTGCTTTTACTTTACTACTCGCTTTTCTTTTCCCTTACCCTTCTATACGTCTATATGCTTATATTATAAACTATAAGAGCTTAATAGTGCTAGACTATCGCCTAGCCTATATTAAGAGATAGGCTAAGTAGGGTAGTCCCTATAACTTATACTATACCGCGTCTTCCTCTACAGGTTAGTCTTATTACTATAAATTTACCCTTATATACGTTTAACCTATAGAGTATATAACTATATACTTTGCCGCTAAGGCCTTACTTATACAATTTTATTAAGGCGTGCCTTATTTCTTTACCTTTACTAGTTAACCTAACTCTACTAACTACCTACCCTTACTTCTACCCTACTAGTATCTACCTCTATAACTAGTGCCTTTATAAATCTATTTAAGCTATAGAGCTTTATAACATAGTAAGTTAGCTACCTTATTTTTAGCCTTAGCTATATAATAAAGGGTTTATATTTACTAATACGTTTATATAAACTACCGCTTAATATAGCCTACTACTAAAATAGACCTACTCACTAATTATTTTATAACTTATAACGTTAACTACGTCTATAACTATAAAAAGTTTACTAAAGGCGTTATAGTTTTTAAGATTGCCTTAACTATGGCGACTATAGGCTTTAGTATCTCGTAAGGTAACGGTAAAAGCCCTATACTTAACGAGCCTCTTTTTCTAGAGCTTAGTAGTCTATACCTCTTAGCTAATAATGCTCTAAAATACTATCTCTATCTATCTACCGGCTATATGCGCGCTAATTATCCTCTTAAGAAAGCCTCTTAACTTTATTATGGCTATAGTAAGGCCGGTCATCTTAAAGCTAACTACCTTAACCCTATATATAATAATTATAGGGAAGCTGATTATTTTAAGAGTAACTATTTTAGTGTAACGTGCAACTAATATAGTGCTATAGGCTATAGAAAGCGAGACTGTCCCTAGCTATTAGGTAAAAAGAAGCGGACTTACCTAAACTATAGCTCCCTAGACTATTAAACTGTCTTCTATAGTTAGGTATATAAGAACTGCAAAGTTATAGGGCATAATATTAATAATTATATAAGTAGACCTACTTTAATTTGGGTAATAGACGCCGTAACCGCTTTAGGCAAGGTAAATGCACCAGGTGCTACCGCTTTAAGTATAGCTACTACCTCTTTATCGCCTAAACCTCTTAATACAGCCGGCTTCTATCTAGTAGCGGATAGCCTAATAGATAATCTAAATACCCATGTAGAGGATAGCGATTCTATAATAGCCAAACCTTTAGATATACTTTAGCTTCTAAATAATAACTACCTTATAGTTTAGTTTATTATGCAAATTATTAAAAAGTATATTATAGTATATGGCATTATATTCTAGGTATCTTATAAGACTAATATAATACCTACTTATTATTTATATAAGACGGCGTCTATCTAATTTACGGATACTAACATCGCTAGTAACGTTAAGGTTAATACTACTAATACTACTTCTCTAGTTACTTAACGACTATTATATCTAACTACACTTAAACATCTTAATTACATTCTCCCGTAAGATGCCACGACCCTATGACTTTACTATATTAGGTTCGTTATTATCTTTAATAAACTTATACTAAGTACGCGTATATTACTTAGCGAGTACTTCTTTATTAATAGGGACTTTAGCCCGTTTACGCTATAAATCTATAAAGCTCAGGATATACTGTTAAATAGTCCTATAGTTATTATCTACTTCTTTACACTAGGCATTAAATAGCTTAATAGTTATATCGCAAGCCTAAACGCGAGCCTATAACAGCAGAGCGTTAATAATCCTTTAGGTCGCTAGTGGAAGAACTATAATATAAATATCCAGCTTAGTATATAGCTCTTAATAGAGGACCGACCATCGTATAAAATCCCCGCGAGGTATTAGTTTAATAGCGTTCTTAAGTATTTTACAGTCTAGTTCTATGCCATAGTCGTAAGCCTTAAGGCCGTTAATTAGAACCCCTAGGTACCTACTATTATTTATCTTATTACCTTTCTAGGTAGTATAGATTAAGTCTACTACGCTGCTATCTAGATAGTTAATAGTCTTACCCTTTACACCAACTCTATTATTAATATCTTATTCCTAGGTAAAGATGTAAATAGCTAGGCTAGCTAAAAAGAAGTTATTATTAATACCACTCCCTTTAGCTCCGGCTATAACTATTATACTTTTATCTTTTAACTATAGGTAGGTTATAAGTTTATACTAAACCCTATATTCGCTCTAAAGCATATCCTAAGCAGTAATGACTTTATAATAGTTAGTAACCTAAATAAGGCCCTAATTACGGTATAGGGTATTAAATATCTTATAACTAAGCATATCCCTAAGGTTAAAATCTCCTAAAAAATTAATACTCTACGCTACCTATAGTAAGGAGGCGATAGTTTCTATATTAAGCGCTAAATTATACTATTTAACAACTTTACAGATCTCCCGCGTATTAATTACTTTAACTATAATATCGCTAAGTATAGGAAGAACTCGGTCGATAATTCCCTTAAGGCCGTCTTGCCGCTACTTAATAAAGAGTAAATAGGTACCTATACTGCGCTTAAATATATAATAGGCGGTATTTTACTAATATAAGGCCCTAGTAGTGTCGGGAAATTAACCTTTCTAACTGTCTTAGTACGATATTAGTATTAACTTAGGTCGCCTTAATAGGATCCTACTAGAATTTAGGTCCTATTGCCGCTTAATTACCAACTAAATATATTAGCTAAGATGATTAATAATACGCTTATAGAGGACTATAAGGCATTAATTACGCAAGGCCGTCCCGCTAAATTTCCTATCGTCCTTCGCCGCTATATACGCTTAATGGAAACTAAGGTTTATAAGCGGGATACTATTATATAGCAAATAGCGGTAGGTATTAATACTCGTCCTAAGTATTTTAAGAAATAGGATAACTATACTATAATTAACAAGGACGCGTCTATGCTAAATATAGCATTTCTGCTCTACCGTACGTTTAAGGCTAGTAATACTACTAGCTTTAATAAGCGGTTATAGGTTATAGATTTATCTAAAGGTTAGTAATTATTACGCCTTATAGGTGTCCCGGATAGTAACGGAAACCTATATCCTATTGCAGACCCTAATATAACTAAATACGCTAAATTCCGCTAATACTTATACTAATTTACGCTTAGTAATAATATAACGTAAGATAATAAGATAGGATTAATACTCATAGCTAATATAGTTATCGCAGACCTAGCTAAGAAGGCTAATATTATTCTTATAACACCTAATATAGTCTCATAGACTCGTATATATTCTATTAGCGCTATATATATAGTTTTTTATAACAAGGCCAGGAAGGCGTTTAAGCTAGGCAGTTTTACTAAGTTCGCTTAAAGCAGACTATATTTAATCTAAAGAGGTCTATAGATCTAGGCTAGCGACCCTATGCCTTAGGTTTTCCTTAGTAATATATACTAACCAAAACCAATCCTTAGTCCTAATTTCGATAATCCGTTCTACTATTAAAAATTTATCTCCCTCTATACACGTCTCCTTACGGCTAGTGTAGATACAGTATAGTTCTTACTATAACATTAATTTATTAAAGATATTATATATTTTATAAATACCATCCTACCATATAGCTAGCTTTAAATAAGCCTAATAGTTAAAGACTAAAAGCAGTTAAAGCTAGCGGCGAGCTTTTTTAAGGATATGCTGCGCTGTGACTACCCTATCGCCTTTCTCGCTATTAATAGTACTATATAGATAAACAAGCTTAGCCAATTAATGTATAACCTAGTCTACGCTTAACACGCATTCTAAGTAGCTATGGCGCTAATAGACTTTAGATTTAAGCTATTAGAGGTTAGCCTTACTATTTTATATATAGCCTAACTTACTACCTACTCCGCAGCGCTGTATACACTTAAAGAATGGTGCTATACCTAGTAAGATAGCAGCAAGTAGCGGGAATTTACGCCAGTAGTTAGCGAGATTAAGGTCTTTACCGTTAACGGCATCTAAGGCGGCTAGGTAGAGTTATTAGTATATAATATAACAGTTGCTAGTCTGCTAAAATTTGTCTAAAATATAGTAAGGAACCTTTTTATAATTACTAGACTATAAGTAGGCCTTATTATTATTAGTAGTCCCTAGGTAGTCTATAATTATTATACCAGCGATAAAACCTTTATAAACACCGCGTATTATAAAATTAAGAAGTAGTATAAGAATAATAAGGTATTTATTAACCTTAAGAATCCTAAGCAGAAAAAGCACTTCTAGTAACTTATCGCCCCGTTTAATGTTAATAAAACTATATAGCGTATCTACTACTAATATACAGCCGATTATACGCCCATTTTATATAGCATAGACGTTAACTTTAATATTACTATCCCTAACTTCGCGGGTGTAGCAAATATAAGTAGCACTAGTAATTATATTAAAGCGTAAAACGAGGCTAATAGAGAGGGCGCCAATAATAATAGCTAGGGCGGTGCCGGTAATAATAATAAGGATAACAATAATAGAGAGGATGTTAGTGGTGTTAAAATATAAGGAGGGTAATAAAAATAAATATTATAGACTTTACTAGCAGCGAGACCCTTAAATAGGGACACTAGATAGAAGTTAAAAGCGGTAATAGCTACAGGCCTTTAATATTTATAATTTTGCTACAGTACTGAGTAAAATACGGCATATTGCGATATTATATATTATAGCTAAATAAGATCTCTAAAACAGACAAGCATATTATAGTAAAGATAGCCCGATTTATAAAGCCTAGTAATTCTAGTTTTTATCCCTTTTAGGCTAGCAGTTAATTAATACTAATCCGTAATCCAGATTTTAAGAGGTTATTTAGTTGCAATCTATTACTTTTAAATCTAAACTAAAAGTCTAGTAGAAAGAATACGTTCCTTCCTAATTTAATATACATCTATAGCTCTACGGGTTATATAGATGTATATAATTTAAAGCCTTTAGATTTAATCTAAAGTTTAAATAAGGAGCTTTAAGCTCTTAATTTAAACTAACGCTAAGACCTTAGTTTAGATTCTGTATATAGTAAAGTTACTAACTTTTTAGTAACTTTTAGAGTGTTTTTTAGAACATTAAAAATTTATAGCTAAAGTTAAGTTAAATTAGAATTTAACTAAATAGTCACCTTAGAATTAGATTAGAGCTTTAAATTAACTCTATTCTAAAGCCCTTATTCTAATTTAAACTTATAACTAAACGTTCCCTAAGTACTTAACTAGTTAGATTATAGTTTAGATATCTTACCGGTAACCATAACTATTATTAATTACTCTCCGTATAGTATAGGCCGCCTCTATTTTTGCTAAACTATAATAACCTTAAATAGGATCTAATCCTTTTCTTGTTATAGCTACCGCTAAGGCAACGTAACCTAACGCCCTCTCCTGCTTATATTAGGTATGCTATTTCTAGCATTAATACGCCATTACCATATCTTAAGAAACTTATCGCTAATGCTATAGGCCTTTAGAATAATACCTATCCCACTATACTAGCTACTAGCTAGCAAAACATAGGACAAATATAATGTTTATATAGTTGCCCCTAATAGAAGAGCCTATAGTAAAGGTAATTCGCTATACTATGTTTGGATAACCTAAGATTATATATATAGGTAATAATCTTAGGGCTTCCTAGTGCGATAGGAGGTCTTACTATAAGGCAAACTTAACTAAAGTCACTATCTCTACGTAGATTAGATTAGCTGTAATTAATTAATGCCTTCTAGCCTGCCTAGTAAAACGTATCGCGCTAAAAATAGGGCTAGATAAACGTTAGTAATATATTATAATTATAACAGACACCTATATACCATCTCTATAGATAGCTATAAATATAACCTAGCCTACCCTATAATAAACTGCCCTTAATAAAGCAGCCCTTAAGGCCCTATTATTTTAGATAGTGTAAGCTTTGCAGTGTATAGGAATTAAACAAGCAACTTAATTATAAATCTATGGAAATCAAGTGGTATAAATACATGAAAGTAGACCCCGAACTCCAAAGCCTATAAGTTATTTAAACCATATCCAAGACATACGAGGGTAGTGCTAACGTAGGTAAAACAGGGTAATATGCAAGGTCCGGTAGTCGGTTACACACCCCCCCAGATTGAACGGTGTAGTTAAAGCTGTAGAAAGAAAAATAAAGGTAGAAACTGTACTCCCTAGCTTTATATCTCTGGACATAGAGCTATATTTAAAGAGATGTCCTCTATAGCCTCTTAGGAGACTATATTTAAAAAGGTATCCTCCCTAGCCTCTTAGGAGACTATATTTAAAGAGGTATAGTGATTTAATCTGTATTCGAGGCAGTCAATTAATCCGTACTCGGGGTAGTCGGTTATAGATAGGTGTAACCGACTACTGGACCTTGCATATTACCCTGTTCACTAGCGTCAGCACTACCCTCGTATACCTAGTATATCTTTTATTAACCTGTTTCGACTACATATTAGTCTCCCCTTTTATCTTATTCCTAATACCTTCCTCGTGTATATATAGACGCTTTAGAGCTACATTTACAATCAAGTCGCTTATTCAATTCCCACACATTGCAAAGCTTACAATAGGCATAGTCTATATATAGGCGGCCCATATCTACTCCTTATTATAATCTACCCCAGCCTTTAAAAATATCTTAACTAGTAGCTAATATTTAACTGTATATAGGTCTTAAGGCGCATTAGATAGCGACACTAGACTTAAGGCTATGTCTATACTTAGGACTAAGTTTATACTATCTAGTTTTCGCTTATAAAGTAGTATAATAAGTTGTTTAAGATTATAGCCGCAGTTCTGCGTATAGTTAAGCTAGGATAAACTCTATAAGTTTGCGGTAGCTGTATACCCCCTTTCTACATCTACTATATAGTTAATACTAGGCCGCCCTAGCACCTTTATCTTCTTATATATATTTAACTATATATAGGCTAGTATATTCTATATAGCTTTATATACCTATAGCGCTAATACCTTCTCGCATTCTACTACCTAATAAATAACTTTCTGGATCGCCTACTCGCGTAGTAAATCGTTTAGTCGTTCGCGAAATAAAATATATAAAATGCCGTCCTCAATAATAACCTGCTTAAAAGTCCGCTTAATAGTATTAAGTCTCTCTATAGTAATACCCAAGCCGGCAATAAGCTGTATGTCTTTTTATGGGTCTATAGCGCTCGCAGAGTTATACTACGCCGTATTTACGGTATACTGCTATCGTATATCGCGTCCCATTATAAAAAATAGTCTAGTATCCTAAGTAGGGAATAGTAGTGTTTAGAATCCTATACTTAGTATAACAGAAAGGTGGCGCGATATTAGTAATAAGTAGAGTCTTCTAGCCTAACGTAACGCGATCTAGTATAAATTAGCGTAAAACGTAACGGGTTGCGCTATTTAGCGCGTTAGTGTCTATGGATATTGCCATGCTCTTACTATACTCCTCCTATCTTAACTAGCTTATAATATAGTATAAGCTATAAATACTACTTTAAATATACAGTTTTATACAGATATTATTTTTAGCTCCTTTCTAACCAAACTATAGCAAATTATAGCTTAATACGGCAATTTATAAATAAGCTCTATCTAGCGATAATATAGAAAGTATAGAACTAAAGTAAAAAGTATAGGCGGTCTAACCTGTTATAAATAATATTATCTAAGATAATAGAAATGGAAGAAGGGTAGATATAAGGGCGTTAATATTAAAGAGATAAACAATAATACACCCTTACGCTATTAAAGCTTAGAGGAGTATTAGACAGCCTATTATAGGGCTAAGCTAGAGTAATATAATAAGTAGCCACTTATATAATATATGGATAACGATATACTATTATGCTATTAAACCTTAGAAGGGTATTATATAACTAATTATAAGGCCAAATCAGAGTAAGGTAATAAGTGGCCACCCGCATAAGCTCTAGGCAATAATATTATTAATAAGCTAAATAATAGGGCTGCGGATATGTACTATAATAATAATTCCGTAATATTTAATAGGGTGTATAACCTGGCGATAGTTAAAACTAATTAGTAAACTTTAACTAGAATATCTATAAACGTCTTTTAGACTAAAATATTTAAAAAGGCCACTGGCCGCGCTATAGAAAAGCCTCTAGAACGGAACTAAGGAAATCCGCAAACTGTAGACAATACTGCGGCAGTATATAATATTATGCCGCGTATTAAGCGTACTAGCAGTACACTAGATAAAACACTTCCCCTATTTTATCCGTTTAGCAGTAAGGCAGAATACGTATAAGTCTTATAGTAGGTAAGCCACAGGACTTCTAACTGCGCTATTAACGAGTAGTTTAACGATATTAGGCTTTAGGGAGTATTTGCTAACTATTTTTCTTACTAGAGTGCTAATAACATTAAAGTAAAACTACTTTTAAAATAGATATAATCTAAGAGTAATTAACTGCAGTAAATTAAAATAATTATAACTGTAGGGGACTAGTAGCTACTAGTACGTCACCGAAATGCTCTAAAGATTATATCCTTCCTTATTAGTTACGGCCCTTTTTAAAGAGATATAACTTTCTTGCTAGTAAAGTAGTACTTATTAGCAGGAATAAGAATATATAATAAGCTTAATATAGTAGACTAGTAGTAGGAGACGTAAAAGTAGCTACCGCTTAGCGTAACTATAGTGCCGATTATATTAGCTAGTGATAAAACCTAACTAATATAATATACCGGCGGCAAGAAAGCATGGCCGCTCTATATTTTAATTAGAAATATTAAACTACGCGTTTAATAATCCGTAAATTGACTAGCCCTATTACTACTTATATACCTCCTAGTCTATATACCTAGCAACTAAATAATATAACTAGCGGTGTAATATAAGACCCTTACGGCCATCCTTAAACGTATACTTTAGCGACAACCCTACTACTAGTATAGTTATGCTAATAATGCCTATAGCGTTAAAGAAAGCTAGTAAAGAAGGAGTATGTCTTCTATACGCGGATAGCTAGGATTAATACTACTTTCCACTCTTAGCTGTATTTATAGCTAATTATAAAGAATAGGTTACGCTTATAGGAATTAAAAGTGGCTATAAATATTTAACTTGTTATATATATATAAATAAACAGTATAATCTAACGACTGCCATCTAGCAACTGTGGCCGTTCTATATATACTAATTGATAAAAGACCAAATATAAATGTAGTAGGAAGGTTGCAATACTAATAAGAAGGATAACTTAGATTATATTTGGCCGTTCCGCAACTTTATATAGGGCTATAATCTATCTAATATCTATAAGATAATGGCGCCTAATTTCCTACACTAGGTGCTTAAAGGCCTTACTAGTAAATATCTTATGCATTAGATTAAGGGGCTTATATAAAGCGAAATACAGGCCGGAAAATATTAGGGCCTCGATATCCCGCGCATAGATAGTTGCGGCTAGGAGATATTAAATATTAATACACTTATTACCACCCGCTTTGTATAGGTAGAATAATTTACTAATATAATAGTATAGGATAGCTAGGTAAATGTCGGCTAATAAATAGAAAAGATATATAAATCTCTATTATAACAATTAGTCCCTATTATAGCACCCTTACTAAAATAGAATAAAGGCGCTATGCTATTTATTTAGGCGTTTATAGACTTTATTATACTATCTTAATATATATTATATAACGAATTAACTATCCGGTACCTAGTAGTAGCTATTTATAAAATGGACAAGATAAAGGATATATTCCTTTTATTTTAACTAAGTAAGGTAAAACTACCACACTTTAATATTCCTAAGCTATATACTATTACCTACTATTTAAAGAGTATTTAGTGACTAGGAGTAATTAGAGGTATAGATATAAAGTATTTGTCACAGCTTAAATAAATACCTCTAAACCGAAGCTTGAACGAATGCTATATTACGAAGATACTAAGCTAAAGAGAAGGAAAAAGGGGTCGCTAGGACCGATGTAAACAAATATATAGGGTAAGCCGCCAAGGCGCTAGCTTTGGGCGGGCTAATCGCAGGTCGGTAAAATATGGCAGAATTTGGCAGGTAACGTGCGATAGCGCCGTTACATTACCCCCCTCTTTAAAGAAAGCCTACCCTTAGGCTTAGTTAGAAATAGAGTAGCACTAGGCTTATAAATATGGGATTATAAAATATAAGATAAGGAGATAAAGGGGACACGAGTACGTCTAGACTAAGTATAAAGGGTAATTATAGGCTAAGTAGAAGCACTAGGCTAGAAAGAGTAGCTACTAAAAGTCTTGGCACGGATCTAACTAATTAGATAACTTTAACCGGCGGTTAAAGTTCCTAGATATCTGATATTTTACGGTACTAGCAGAAAACGGCAGAATATGGCAGAATTTGGCAGACAGCTATATTAGGGCTTTAGGGCGTTTTTGTCCCTATATTCTTCCGGTAACTTATTATCTTTATTATACTAGCATTTTATCTATTTATCTAGGTACTTTAGGGGTCTAGGCGTATTAGGGTATTAGTTATAGAATTCTTTAAGCTTCTGGGGGTAGCCTATAAAGTTCTATATAGGGTACTAGGTTAGGTTAGGATTGTAGCCCTTCTATTAAATATAGTATTTTAGCGTTCCCCGTACTATCTTATAGGCCAGTATTTTATTAACCTCCCATTCACTATTACCGTTTACTTAAACTAGTAGGGGGGGCTCGTTCTTTTATCCAGGCAATAGGTTATTTGCAGCTTTCCGTAACTTATCCAGTAAGAAGATAGGGTAAACCCTAATTAAATCTAGGAGCTTTATCTTATATAAGTTGCCTATCTTCTTAAGAACCTTATATAGTCCTGCTATCTAGTAGTCTAGCTTATAGCTGGGTCGTTTGGTTTTCTAATTCCTTATTATAACCTAGACTATATTACTAGGGGTAAAATTAGGCTCTTAATGGTGTTTGTTCGCCTACTATTCTATTAACCTCTAAGCTTTTTCTAGGTTCTTATAGGCTACCGTCCAGGCCTCCTCCAATTATTTGGCGTACTGTTAAGCCTTAGTATAGGATAGCTTCTCTTATATAGTCTGGGGTTCTTCTAGCCTTTTCTAGTTAAAGCTTATATAGGGTAAGTATTCTATTTCTAGCTAAATTAGGGCAAACCCTATAGAGTTATGGGGTAAGGTTGCTTGCGCATAGTCTATTAAGGGTAGTAGTTTAGACCAGTTGTTCTAGAAATAGTTAATAAAGGGCCTAAGCCTTTGGTCTAGGTACTAATTTATAATCTCTGTCTAACCGTTTATCTGGGGGTAATAAGCCGTAGAAAGCTTTAGCTTAATACCTAGGATCTAGGTAAACTTATTCCAAAAGGCTAATATAAACTATAGTCTATAATTAGATATAATAGTATCTAGTGGTCTATAGATTTAGTAGATATAATAGACATATAACCAGGCTACCTCTTTAGCATCAATGTTCTTATAATAGGGAATTAAGAACGGGCGTTTACTAAAGCGGTTAGCTATAACTATAACCATATTATATCTATTACGGTCCCTAGGTAGTTTATAGAAGTCTATAAAAATATACTACTAAGGGCGCTCTAGTATTAGGAGTGGCTTAAGTAGTCCTAGGGTCTTATCCCATGGGATTATAGCTCTCCAATAGTCTTTGTAGTTTTATATATATTAATTAATATCCATAACTATTCTCGGCTAGTAATAGCGGCAGTTAATAATTTTACGGGTCTTATTCTTACTAGGGTGTACCATAGAGACTTAGCAATAAGCTTCGCGGATTAGTTTAGTCCGTAGATTATTAACGTTAGGGACTATAAGCCGCTCCTAATATAGGAGTAATCCTTCCTCCATCTTAAAATTGGGGTCTCCTTTCGCGGCTTATTTACGGAGGGCCCTTAAGGCATTAGCTATGCGGTTTACAGTTAGGAGGCGGTTAATTAGCCCTATTAGCTTATCTAAGGACTCCTTTATTAGTATTAGCTTATTTTACTAAGAGTCTAGCTCCTTAAGGATTTATAAGTTAAGCTATTTTGGATAGAGGAGGGCGCGCGTCTAATATTAGGTCTTTAGCTTATCCTAGGGTTCTATATCTTATTCTCTTCGGGTTAGGGTATTAGCCTTAGAGTTTTACTTACTAGAACGATATATAATCGTAAAGAAGAATTAGGAGAGTATTTCGGCCTACTAGGCCTATTATCTAGTAAGCTGCTTTATAGTTATAAAGTACTCTAGGGCTTTATAATCTATATATATTTTAATCCGGGAATTTGTACCTTTAAGCTCTGCGCGCTATTAGGAGAGTAATTAAATAATAGCTAGCATTTCTTTATTGTGTACTTTATAGTTACACTTAGCCAGGTCTATTATCTTTAAGAAAAAAGCTATAGGGTACTATTCGCTGTCTAGATATAACTATAATAGGATTCCTACTATGACCCTATTAGAGGCGTCCGTTTCTAGCATTAATTTAAGGTCTAGGTTATAGTAATAAAGAATTAGGGAAGAGATAAGCCAATCCTTTATCTCTTTAAAGGCTTTTATATAGCTATTATTAAAGACAAAAAGCATATCCTTCCTAGTTAGTTATACAAGAGGTTTTACCGCAATTCCGTAATTATAGATAAACTAGTGGTAGAAGTTATAGAAGCTAAGGAAGGACTAAATTCCTTTTACTGTATAAGGGGGCTTCCAGTTACGGATTACCTCTACCTTCTTAGAGTTAACCTTAATTCCTTCTATAGTTATAATAAACCTAAGGTATTTTATACGTTTTACCCTAAACTCGCATTTCTTAATATTAACTTATAAGCCTACGTTCCGTAGTCTCTTTAGGGCCTTCTTAATATAAACTTAATACTTAAGTTCGTCGTCTAAGTATATAAGAATATCGTCTAGGTATGCCGTGCAGAATTTGTTAAGGTAATTAAAAAGAACGTTATTTATATACCTTTAGTACGTAGCTAGTCCGTTTATTAGTCTAAAAGGAAGAACTTTATATTTATAGGAACTATAACGGGTACGGAACGTTGTTAAATCTTTAGATATAGGGTCTATCCTAATTTAGTAGAAAGCTTAGCGGATATTAAGTTTAGTAAAGATCTTTACCTAGCTTAGACGTATAAGGGTCTCGTTAATTAAAGGAATAGGATACCGGTCCTTTTAAGTAATAGCGTTTAGCTTTTAATAGTTAATATAAAAACAAAGGCCTTTATTAAGCTTTTTTATAAATAGAATAGGGGAAGTAAAAGGGGCTTAACTTAGCTCGATAAACCCTTTATCCAGGTTATTAATTAAGTACTACTTTATTACTTTTAGCTTATCCGTTAATTAATAGTAGAGGGGGCTATAGCCTAGTAAGTTATTGGCTTCTAATTAAATCTTATAATTATACGTCTGGTAGGGGGGTAACTTATTTAAGGCCGCCTTTAAGAATACATCCTTATAGTTTATATAAATGGTAGGAAGAAGGCGTTTAACTAGCTCCTTATTAGTTTCCTTAGCTAGCCTTTCCTCTCTATTATTAATAATTTGGTTAATCTTATATAGGCTTATTATAAAGACCTTATTATCCTTCCGGTATATATTAAAGTAAAACGCTATAGCGCTAATTACGGCAATATCTATAGTAGGGGGGTTACCTAATAATAGGGGCGTATGTAACTTTAGGGACTTTTAGGGTACTAGCGTTATTATTACCCCTTTTAGCTCCTGTTATATCTTTTAGAGGTTATCCCTTATATCCTATTAATACGTTCTTTTCTATACCGGTTAGATCCGTGTAATTTAGACATTATCTATATTACTATCTATCCCGCTTCTATACGTAAAGTCCTCTTTAAACGTAGCGCTTTAGAAGAGTATCTTTATTAGTATAGAGTTCTTTCCAGCTTCGCGGTAGGCGTCTTCTTAGGTAAAGGCTAGGTCACGGGCCCGGACATCCTACTAGTAGGTAAGGTTAGCCCTTACGGCTAGTGTCTTACGGTTAGTTCGGATCTCCCTAATAAAGGAGGGCAACCTTGGTCTATCCTCTGGCTAGATAAACCGTCTTTATTATATATTTAACTAGATATTAAAATAGGATATCTATTTTCGTCTAAGGATTATATTATAAGACCCTAGGTCTAGGATATAAAAGGGGATACCGTATTAGCGTTATCCGTTAAGAGTAATATATAACTTTAAGACGTAGGTAACGGGCTAACCGGCTTGGCCGTTATAGCCTTTTACCTAAATAGGCTTCTCTAGTTAGATAGCTTCTACATTTAAAAACTTGGCAACATTATTTGTATAGGCAGTATTTATAAAGGCGAAGCCATTTACTCTAGTATTAATAAGGGCGGTTATATTAACTCTATATTTATTTTAAGATACTATATATAGAAACGTAAAATACTTTCCACCTATTAACTAACTAAGATTAATCTCTTTAAGATTGATAGAGTACTCTAGGGAGGAGTCTTTCCCTAGGGTTTCTCTTTTCCTAACTTATCTAACGTTTCTCCTTCCTCTATCTCCTTAATATTGCCTATATTTTTTAGCTCCGGGTAGGACAAGATAAAGTGACCCTACTTATTATAGTTAAAGCACGTAGCTGAGGCAGGGTTAATTGGAGTATTACGGCAAATACTAGTTAATAGCGTGGTATATAACTGGTCGGGCGAGGCTTGCCGGTACGTAGTTATAACCGCCTTTAGTAAAAGAGTAGTTATAACTTATCTGCCTGCTCTAGCTCCTATAGGTATAACTAGTAAGTTCCAATTATTATAGAGTCGCTTCTGCCGATTAGGGTAGGCGTTAATCCGCTTTAGTTTTAAGTCCAATAATAGGTAATAAGCTATAAGTCTTTTGTGGGTTAGTAAGTTATTTAAGGTTATAGTAATCTTTTCTTATAGCCGGATTATTAGCTTATCGTATAGGTCTAGTTAGTAGTTCTTAAGGGGGACCTGGCCTTCTCCTATAAGGTATAGGAATTAAGTCTAGAATTTAGTAAAGGGTTAGTTTAGTTTTATTATTAGGCGATTATAGTTATAACGGGTATCCCGTACTTTATTCGGGTTAACGTAAATAGCCGCTAGGTACTATATTATCTTATTAACGAATATAAATTGGATAGGGGAGTCGTCCTTAAACTTGGCTTAAAGGTACCGTTAGGCGTCCCTAGTGGTTTAACTAAAGAGGTAGAGCATTTTAGCTTCTTTAGAAAGGAAATAGTTATAATTAACGCGGAGCTTTCCTTATACTTAAATCCTCTAATTCTTAAAGGTAGGGTCTATCCTATTAGATAATAGTAGGGGGTTAGGGAGCTTAACGGACTTTAATTGCTTTGTTATTATATCCGTACTCCCTAGTATATTGCATTTAATAGAGTAAACAGGTTAGCTAGAGCTTTAAGAAGGGGAAGCTAGGCTATTTTATAGGGCCGTAAGGCTTTCTAGGATCTCTTATAGGGTCTCTTATATATTTCTTACTTCAAGACAATCGGCTTCCTAGCTGGCTGTAAGGGCACGAATCTGCTCGCGTACGTCTATAACGTTATTATTATCTTTAATTTCTAATCCTAATTGGATCTTAGGTTCCTCTTAGGTAAAGGCAGCTCTCTTAAATAAGCTTGCTTTAGGTGCCATCGTTAGCTTCCTAAAGGTTTGTTAGTATTATATACTTTAGTTTTAATTCCGGGGGTATAGGTCCAGTCCTATCTAGCTTATAAGGTAGGATATTATCTAGGCCTTCCCAGGCAATGTAGAGTTGTTTTAGTGTCTAAGTATAGCGCGTTAATACGTCGTTGCAGACGAAGTTTCTTTAGGGTGGGATATTATTAAGGCCTTCCCAGGCAAGGTAGGGAGAGCTTAGTATAATGTTACGGCTTAAATAAATGCCTCTAAACCGAAGCTTAAACGAATGCTGTATTACGAAGATACTAAGCTAAAGAGAAGGAAAAAGGGGTCGCTAGGACCGATGTAAACAAATATATAGGGTGAGCCGCCAAGGCGCTAGCTTTAGGCGGGCCAATCGCAGGTCGGCAGAATATGGCAGAATTTGGCAGGTAACGTGCGATAGCGCCGTTACAGTATTTGGAGCAAGTATATAAGCTATAGAAGGTATTTTACCGTAGAACTAATAAACGGAACAACTATAAAGAGTAGATGTTATAATATAATACTATACATCTTAACACTATGCTTTAGAACGAACTTAAGCTATAGGCGTTAACTAATATAATTAACACAGTAGACCTAATAAGCGCAATATAGATAATATAACTAGGCCCTATAGTTAATATATACGTATATCGCTTGTATATATAGAACTTCGACAACTATATAACTTAGATACTTTAAGACTAGAGAATTAATATATCTATCTAGCGTACAGTTAAGGAGGTATAGCGCCGGATAGAGATTACCGACCTTATATTTAAACTAGCCCCCTTTATAAGGGAATGCTGTAAGCAGATTAACGAAATTTGGTAAATAGACTAGGACGTTAACCGACTAAAGGCCGATAACGATTAGGTATTAAAGATGCCCTTAAGTATCTATTACAGCGTTATATACTATATTTGCTTTAAAAAGGATACCACTAATACTAATAAGCTTAATAAGGTATTTGCTCGATATACCCTATTATAGGCTAATACTAAAGCCTTATACTATAATGCTGTAATAGTGTAAGAATATAAGTGGGTAAATAACAGCCTCTATAGTAATAAAGTAGGGAGGCTTTATCTACTACTTATAATCTAGGATACTAGGCGATTAGATAGTAAGGGTAAATACCTAAAATACGCCGATACGTTAGTAGAGACCC
>Ga0307515_10006634_pt1 | contig 23070 bp, 4 predicted proteins | sample 17_EM_MG_FD_194513 | JGI IMG/M metagenome (GOLD analysis project Ga0307515, IMG submission 194513) | Populus trichocarpa ectomycorrhiza microbial communities from riparian zone in the Pacific Northwest, United States - 17_EM | ecosystem: Host-associated > Plants > Roots > Unclassified | place... | reverse complement strand
ACAAGAAGGATTTTATAGAAGTACGGTTGTGTATTTAAGGACCCTTAGTCCCTACCTAAATAGTTCCTTCCTTATAGTAATTCTTAGAATACAATTAGAGTTAATCTATTAGGCAATCACTCCACTAGTTATTATTACATTGTCGACCTTTTGTACTTGCATTTCCTATACACCTAGCCTAATAACGAGCCCACCGTAGTTCCTGCTATAAGGTTCCGTTACACTTTACCTAAAAATAATACCGAGAATACCTTCCTGCCTTACGGCTAGAATAGTTAAGATACCCCTAAAATGGCTTAACGGTAGGGTGAAGCTTACTTGCCTACTTCTCCGCTATATACTATAGATAAAGCTCTATATAGTAGAAGAGGTACTCTAAATGGCCTAAATGCGTCCTTGCTAGAACTAGCTCCTATACCTACTCTACTACTAATACCTACTTTACCTCTAATACTAACTCTACTACTAATACTACCTTCCTTGCAGCAAGCTCCCTTATAGCAAGCTCCCTTACGGTAAGCTTCCTCTTAGTAAGCTCCCTTTTAGCAAGCTCTAACTACGGCCATACTACTACCTGTTTTGGCTGTTAATTAGGAGCGAATTAGGAAGTTTAGGAGTATACTATAGGCTGAATGTATAGAGACGTGCAGTTGTTATAAGGAGTAATAGTTCTAAATAGGCCTAGCTACGGAGGGTGACAATATAGGTGTATATAAAGCCTGTATTAAGGACGCCGATAAACTTAAAGATCTAACCTTTTTTTCCCTATTTGGTAAAAGCAATAGGCTTAATCCAGGGCCTGTTCCTGGCTTCCTACCTATACTTACCGTAGTGAAGGAGCTTCTAATTGCGCGTATATACGTTTATTTACAAGTTATACGTATATATAGCTAGCAACATCGCTATACTGGCTATATTTACTACTTTGGCCAAAATATACTAAAGACTTAAAGGTAGCTACTACGGCTACCTACCGAACTTAATATACTGGTTATAAGGCCTATAGTAGTAGAGGGTAGCGAATACCTAAGTTGGCGGTTTACTAAGCGGTATACTATAAGGCGCTCTGCTATAGTATAATGGCTTTACTTTTTAAAGGTTAATTATTCTAATTATCGTGACGTTAAAATATGTAGCACCTGGCTTACTAGCTTACCCAAAAATAGCTCTATATTAGATTAGCTACCTTATATTAATAAGTTAGAGTCTAACTTTAGTAGCCTAACGGCTTACTCTACTACTCCTATATAACGTCCTCCTACTATTAATCCTCTGCCTATTAAGCTTAGTAGTAATATACTAGACGGCGAATTTAATAATAATATATTAGATACTTTGGTTCCTAATCTAGTACCTAACCTTAGTAAATTAGAGCTTTTAGGTCGTAAGGTTTAATACTAATAAGACCTACAAGCGGGCCTAGAGGTTCCTACTATACGATAGACACCTCTCTCTAAGCGATTAGCTAGTTTTATTATGCGCGGCATCTTTCCTACTCTGTTTCCTTATGGCAAAGCCGATTTTAACATGCTATGAAGCCGTACAGTTACCCTAGCTGCGTACGCTAAGCATATGCTTAAGTATCAGGACGGTCGGTTTGGCCACCACCCCTTATTTCACTACTACGTATTTAATTGGATTATAAGAGAGCAAGCCCTTAATACTACCCATTTCCTTTACGGCCGATTAGATGAAAATAGTCTATCTTTAAATAAGCTTAGTAATCTTATAAATAGTAATAGGGGTAGCTAGTTGCTAAATAAGATTATACGGCATGCACGGAGCCTTAAGGGCACTAGATCTTACTAGAGGTAGAAGAGAAATAAGCTTATAGCTTATACTAAGAATATTAAGAGCGGGTCTCTATTCTTTACACTTAGCGCTACTAATCTATATTGGTATAATTTATACTCTTATATACCTCTATTTAATAAATATAAGGCTACTAATAAGGCTTAGCGCTACTGGATTACTTCTTAAAATCTTAATAATAATCCATATATTACTGCTTACTGGCTATATTGCCGCTTTGATCTGTTTAGAAAGCACGTGCTTATAGGCCTATTTAATAGCACTGACTTTTAGTCCCGATTTAAGTGGTAGGTATAAGGTAGCGGCTACATATATAGCTTCTTATGGAGTTTAACAGCCCTAAGGCTAGATCCGTTAGCTATTAAATTAAGGGCGGCTTTTGCTAAGTACTGGGCTACTTTTATATCCGTAATTAATCCTAATTAATTTAGGCCTCCTAATCTCCAATATCCTTCTGCTCTTAGCTATAAAGAACAGCTTAATACTAGTAAGCTTTTTACTGCCTGCCTTAATCGATTTTAACGGCACCGTAATTACACTAAATCTTACTACTTAAGATTAAAGAAAGGCTCTACCGCAGTAAAGGAGTGCCGCTTTTATTTTCCACGGTCTCTCCGCAATAAGGCAGCTGTATTAAAGGATTAAAATCTATATTACTGGACGTTCTATCTATAGCGTAACGATAAGCTTCTTAATAGTTATAATGCAGCTATAATATTAGCGTAGATGGCGAATATTAATACATCACCCGCTATAAGTATATTAGTAATAGTTAACTATATAGGCAAATATTGCAGTAAGGAAGAAAAGAAGTTAACTTCCTACTAGGAGTTACTCTAATTAGTATAGCCGCACACTAATAGCCTTTATACCTTTAGTTTAGTCGTGGCTAAGTTTATAAATAAGCTTATTACCAAACACAATTAGTTAGCGTAGGAAGTATACTATTTGCTTCTTAATATTCCCCTTTATAAAGGCTCTAGGAATATAGTAACTTTAGACTGCTACTAGGAGGACAATTAAAGCGCTATATATAAGCTTAATGATGGGCAACTAAGAGGGTGCAGACTATCTAACTATAAGAAATACAAGCGCCGCCTAGATTAGGTAGAGGACGTTACTTTCCTTAATTTTTTACTCTATTTTAATTACTCTACTTATAAGCGTTAGTTAAGAGTAAGGCCTTAAGTTATATTATACTTTCCGTGGTATAACGGTAAATATTCCTATCTATAGTATCCTAAGTTCTGCCGTATAAAGCTTATTCTTTATTACCCGTAGAGGGAGTATAAAGAAGTAGCTACTTATACTAATGGATTTAGGGCCCCTAGTTATATAGCTTCCTATTAGGCTTATATTAACTCTTATTAGCACCCGCCTAACTACTTCTATAATTAAAAACTAGAGGAAGGTCGTAAAATTGCTAATAATATTAATGAGTTTAAGGGCGATTTTATAGATGACTTAGAGCTATACTAGTCCTTTAAGGCCCTATATACCCGCGTTCGAAATACTAATAGAGTTAAAATTGAGGATCCTAATAGGCTTAGTAATAGGGAGCTTAATTATAACTATAACTAGAATACGTATTAGGGTACGTACCTATAGCTTAATAAAAGGACTTATTGGTAGAAAGTATAGCTACAGCCTCTACTATAGAGCCGCCTATTCTAAATAGTAACTCCATCCTTCTTACAACCAGGTTAGCGTTATATCTATAATATTATAGTTAATTACTATAGGTAGATCTAAGTGGGCCTTAGCCCCCCCCTATTACGGATTAATATTAATAGAGAGGTAGAAACCGGTAAGTTATATCTTATTACTATTTTATCTACTATACTCTATAATATGGCTATATCTAATAGTAAGCTATTGCTATTAGTTCGAGCCGCCCCTACTAGAGTAGCTGCCTTTAATATTAACGGTAGAACTACGTACAAACTATTAAGGTTACCAGTAAATCACCCCTTTAAGGAATTGCCTACTGCCAGTCTTACACCTCTACAATAATATTTTAAGAATATTTACTATCTTATCCTTAATAAGAAATCTATAATTAGGCAAGTATATCTAGCCTAGATTAATCGCCGCCTCCATTAGATCTACCCTACGCGTAACAACAACTACTTTAAAGGCTTAAACATCTTGCTAGTAGGCGATTTCTATTAGCTTCCCCCTATAGGTTAGGCGGCCTTATATAGCAATCTACCTACTAGGCCGTCAGAGCTCGCTAGCTATAGAAAGAAAGCCTATAAGGCAATTAACTAAACAGCTGTCCTAGATTAAGTTATGCGGTAGGGCGGTGATAATACTAAGAGCTCTGCATTTAGGACCGCCCTTATAGAGCTACGTAGTAATTCTATAAGTAATTCAACCTAAAAGCTTCTTTTAACTAGGTATAAGTAGGGCCTATCTACTAATAAGGTTGCGGGCTTTAATAATATAATTCGGCTATATAGTATACGCGCTACTATAGGTAAGTATAACACTACTCGGCTTCGCAACCTTTTATAGCTAGTAGTGGCTATTAAGTTAGTTAACACTAGTATAGGTGTACGGAAAGTCACTCCTAATTAGTGCGATACTATAGAGAATCTAGCCCTATATATTGGCGCGAAAGTAATACTAATATAGAATATCTGGGTTAAACTAGGCTTAGTAAACGGTACTACTAATATAGTTAAAGATATTATATAGAAGGGACACGCGGATATTAAAAAGGATTAGCCTTAGTTACTACTAATTACGGTAGATAGGTATAACGGACCTATCCTATTTACTTGGCAGGATAGTAAGAAAGTTATCCCTATATTTTCCGTGCTTTATAAATAGGAGGGTATAAGAGGCTTTTACTTACAGCGTTAATTTCTAATTACTCTAGCTTTTGCTCTTACTATATATAAAAGCTAGGGCCTAATACTTAACCGGGTAGTTCTAGATATTAAGGAAAAGGATAAGATAGCCGGGCTAACCTATATAGCAATCTTACGAGTTAAGAAGCTTTTAGGGCTTATATTTAAATATAGGTTTAATATAAAACGATTTTAGTTATCTATAAGTAAGACCAAAGAGGTATAATAAGAAGTTTTTATACAGAGGTAGTAATAACTACTTATAAACGACTTTTCCTAAATAGGAAATTATATACTGGCTTGGAGGTAAGCGGAGAATATAGCATTTATCTCAGTTTCCTAATTTTTAGATAGCTTAACCATAAAATCTAATTTTCTAAATTTTAACCCCCCTATCCGTCCTACCTTCTTACCGCTTCTAAAGCTGTTAGATATATATATAATGGTATATAGGGAGAATTAGCAGTATTGCCAGATCAATATTGCTACTGTCTATAGCGTTAATCGATTTTTGGAATTTTTTAATTTTTTTTAAAGGGCGGAAATGTCGCTTATATAAGGAGTTACGTAACCTCCGAGAATACATACTACTTAGGACCGCATATTAGCAGCCACAACTTCTCTATACTATAGTTAAGATTTTATATATACTACACCTAGAGCTACTTAAAATAACTATTACCTATAGATCTGCCAATTTATAAATTAAAAATTAGACGTAGTTAGAGCTGTTAGTAGGGGTTATTAATTACGCTCCCTATAATAAAATCCGACTAATAAATAAACTAACGAATTAAATTAAAAGTTTGGAACGTCTAAATAAGGTTCTGCTAAGACGCTAGCTAAACCCTAACCTAGACCCTTCCTAACCAATTAAAATCTAAAAATAACGACCTCTACTAAATTAAAAATCAACCTTATCCTTAATAAGCCATCTAATTAGATTTAATAGTTCTTTATTATCTAAGATATAGCTAAAACTAATAAGGTATGGCAGTATATCGACCTATCTAAGAAGAAAGATAATCTTCTAAAGCTAGAACTACTAAGTTGGCCTATACTAAGGGATATACTATCTACGGCTATATCAATAGCAAAGCTAGACCTAAATTAGCTTACTGCCTATAACTAGCTCTACGCCAAATATAAGGACGATCTACACGTATACTAGAAGCAAAAACAGGCTATAAACGATATTAATAACTATATTATTCGCACCATATCGGTAGCCTACCTTTCACTTATTAATAGCCTTAGTAGTTAGTTATATTAAATATTTAAGGCGTCTCTACCACTGTAGTAGCCACTGCAGTAACAGAGATACCCCATATTTTGGTAAGTAATTAAGCCTATCTTATACGAGAATCTTATACTTATTAGTACTTACCAAATCACGTACTTATAGGGCCTCCTCCCGTCTATAAATACTCCCTTTTCTACACCTTCCTCTCTTCTTTTCTTCTTCCTTATAAGAGCTAAAGGTGCTCTAATACTCCTCTTTAGTCCCCACTAAGGGATCTATTAGTTAATATAGCGATATAGATAGTATTGGACGAGAAGACGGGTAAAAGAGAAGATAGAAAGGACGGATAAGTCTCTGGTAGGTGTTAGCCGAGTAACATTAATGTCTATATTATGGCTGCCTAATCTCCCGTTTATAGGCCTCCTCCTATCTATAAATACTCCCTCCTCTATACCTTCCTTTCTTCTTTTCTTCTTCCTTATAAGAGCTAAAGGTGCTCTAATACTCCTTCCTAATCCCCACTAAGGGATCTATTAGTTAATGTAGTGATATAGATAGTATCTAATGAGGAGATGGGTAAGAGAGGAGATAGGAAGGACGGAGGGGCGTCTAATAGGTGTTAGCCGAGTAACGTTAATGTCTATATTATAGCTGCCTAATCTCCCGTTTATAGGCCTCCTCCCGTTTATAAATACTCCCTCCTCTATACCTTCCTTTCTTCTTCTTTCTTCTTTCTTATAAGAGGTACTTTAATATCCCTCCCTAGTCTCTACTAAGGGATCTATTAGTTAATATAGCAATATAGATAGTATCGGACGAGGAGATGGGTAAGAGAGGAGATAGGAAGGACGGAGGAACCTCTGGTAGGTATTAGTCGAGCAATATTAACAGCGGTTTTTGTTACCTAAAAATTGCGTTACGTAATAATATTTGGGAACGCAAATATATACCCCCGTCCCATACTCACACCACTACTAAATATTTTAGATTTTGTACTCGGAGCTGCTTATAATAGGCATTCCTAAAAGATCTGCCGATTTAAAGCTCTATAATTAAACGTTGTTAACGTTTTATATAGGGGTCGTCGATTAAGCTCCCGGGACATAATTTTTAAAGTTTAACACTACACTAATATTACGACCTTCTTGCAGTGGCCGAGCCACCCCTAATCTCCTCCCCTCTCTCCCCTCCCTCCTATTACTCGGCGCTAAGCTATTATGTTATTGCCGAGCCATTACGTCGTCATATGTCCAAACTGGGTAGGCAATGACGTAGTTAATAGTTATTAGGTATTAAAAATATTTAGTATATAAAGCTTTAAATTAGAATTATAATCTACTATATTATATCCTACATATAGGGCTCTGTATTAAAGCTCTGCAGTTTAAATATATGCTATATTTGTGACCAATATAATCTTTAAGCCTAGCTTAAGTAGGGCGCCTTAGTTACTGTAGTAGATCCTTACCTAGCGGTAACTAAGGCGCCTTAATCTTACTACTACTTCTAAATTAAGCAAAAGCTCTATATAAGGGGGTCCTAGGGGGTCTCCCCCTAAAAAACCTTATCTCTATATTATTAATTAAAGTCTATATAATAAAGCTCTAAGTTAAAGCTTTGGGTTATAAACTTGGGTTAAAATTTATATTGGGGGACTAACGTTCCGCATGTTATAAGTTATTTTACTTTTAAAAAATATTTAAAAATATTTAAACTTTTTTTTAGAAGTAGAATAACTTATATAATTTATAAGTAATTTATAAAAAAAATTATTATATAATATACTATATCCAATTATCTATCTAAAAATATTTTTTTTTTATATATAATATATATATATATAGCTGCCTAGATGCTGCTTAATGCGTATAGTCTGTTTTAAATACTACAAAATGCTGCGAAATGCTAAAAATGCTGGCTAAATGCTGCTAAATTTTTTCCTAACGTACGCGCTTACGCTAGACCCGTCCCACGCCTATAAAATACTTTACTCTAGTAAAAACAAATCTAAGTGTTTCTATTGCCGTAGTAGGAGAAAAACCTACGTTCTAGTATTTTCTATTTTATCCTATTTTAAATTTCACTAATTATATTAGATCCTCGCTATTTATACATATAAGACTTATAAGCTCTATTACGCTATTTAGGATTTCCGCCTATATTTAAATAGCGATAAATAGGGATAGAAGGTATCTACCCTTACTTATAGGCTCTTTAATTTAATAAGGGTTTTTACTACTATAGAGACGTAACGATCTCGGATATATAGTGTTTAAAAGCGCATATATAAGTAGCTTACCCTTATAAATAATAACATTTATATTCTTATGCGGGCCTTTCTAGCTAGGTAAGTTTCTCTAGTAATATATTTAGGAACTATACTAATTCTCTTAGCTAATAGCTAATTTAGAGCCTAAAGATACTAAGAATAGCAATAGAAGTCTAGATAAACGTTCTCCTCGCTAGTCTCCCGCCTATACTGGTCCTTCTAGTACCCGTTATTTTAAGAAGAATATTAGTGGAAGTGCTAATACTTCTAGGGATAAAGGAGCCGATAATACTATTAATAATAACGTTAAGATAGAAGAGGAGGCTCCTGTTACTACTACTAGTATTTAAGTTATTATCTAGCTCTTTCCTTCTTAAGAATAGCTTTATATAGTACTTCTTAGGTGCCTCTAAAATGCCCTATTATTAGAAATTAACTTTATACTTTAGGGATGCCTTTATTCTAAGCTTTAGTAATAATTTATATAAAGGTAGTGCATTACTATAATCCCTATATATAATAAACGGGTAGTATTTTTATAGGTACTTTATAATTTTTAAAATTTTTTAATCCTTTATAGGCTGTCCTTTTGCTCCTCTTTATACTATTAACTTTACTATATATCTCTAGTGCCAGACTAGATACTCTCCTTTTATCCTTAGGGGGTCCCTTTAAATCCCTAAAGCCTTTTCTTATATTACTACTACTTATTCTTAAATAGCGTCTCCTTTAGATAGTATCCCTAGTAGTTCTCTTATAGATCTTATAGGCTTCCCCTTATAGGGTTCTAGGACCCCTATTATAATAGCAAAATATTTCCGTTCTTAATGCCTATGCTTAACCTTATAGTTTTAATTTATAGGGTCTTCCCTATTATCTTATCTGTGGTATATCTAGAACCGTTACTAAATCTTTACCTTTAGTCCTTAGGAAGGTTTTAATTGCTATATTATATCCTAGCTAAAGGTGCTCCTTAGGTTTCTAACTATTATACGCTTAAGAGTATCCTTCCTAGTGAACTAAAAATTCGCGCTTCTTCTAGCGTTATCTTTAGTCTAAAATATCTTCTATATTCCATTTTAGTTCCCTATTAATTTTACTAGGTAGTAGTAGTTCTGCACTATCTCTTCTTTAATATAGCTTTAGTAGAGAAACATAAAATATAGGATACATTAGGTATATTTTTAGTAATTCCAATTTATAGGCTTAATTTCCTTTAGTTTTCCTAACTATCTTAAAGGGTCTAAGCTACTAGTAATATAGCTTCTTCTTAATACGTTTTATTTAGATATTTTTTATAAATAGTAAGACTTCGTCTTCTATCTTAAATTCTTTTAGTATATATTTTTTATTATAGTACCTTTTTTATATAGCCTAGGCGTCTAGTAAGTACTTTTTAAGTTCTTCTCTGCGAATTCTTATTTGCTTAATTCTCTTAAACGCTACTAGTACCTCCCTTTTAGGAATAATATCCTTAACGTTTTATAGGTTATTTACTTTTACTCTAAATAATGCTTTATAAGGGGTCATTTTAATACTACTATAAATGCTTATATTATATATATATTACGCTAGAGCTAACTATAATATCTAATTATCCTGTTAATAATTAATATAGTAGTAGAGGTAGTGTTCTAATAACGTATTTAGACGCTCTATTAGCCCATCTATTTATAGGTAAAAGGCAGTACTTATTCTTTACTATATTTTTAATAAGAGATAGAATAAAGACTAGAATGCGCTGTTAAATATAGTACCTCTATTAGATATGATTCCCCTTAACGTGCTAAATAAGAGCTATTATTCTAAAAATAGGTCTACTAATTCTGCTGCTATAATTGTTATTATAATAGCAAAGTACCCTAAAAACTTTATATATCTATTAACGATTACTAAGATAGTATTAGCAACCTCTCCCGTTCTTATTTTAGTAAGGGGTAAGCCTATTATAAAATCTATTATTAATTCTAATATAGGTCCCTACGGAATAGGAAGTACTAATAACTCGCTATATAGGTAATATCTAGATATCTATACCTTTTAGTATATATTATATCTTAATATATAATTCTTAACCTCTTTAGATATTTTATCCTAAAAGTATTTCCTTTAAACGGCCTTAAGGTTCTATTGGCACCGTAGTAACCCCTAAAATGGTTATTATAAAAGACCTTCAAAATTTCATCTTAAATTACTTAGTTCTTTAGGATATATATAGCACCCTTAAAGCGTAATAAACCCTTTTAGTCTTACTATTATAGCTTCTTAATAACTCTAGCTAAGTCGGTCTCTATTATATCTTTCTACCTCTCCCTAGAAATAAAGGCGTCCCTCTATTATACTTAAAGGAGAAGATCTAAAAAGGTTTTATATAGATCGCTTACTTCTATTTTACCTACCGCTATTATAGATATAAGGCATAGTATAAGACGTTTTAAACTATTAGTGCTAGTAAATTCTCCTATTATTATATAGTATGCCACGTTATAGATAGGTATCTTACCTATTCCCTTTAAATCTAGATACTTATACCTAATACGCCGTTAAGTTAAAGGTGCTATAATACCCCTAGCATATCTCGCAGAATTCTTACTAATTTTAGGGTACGCTAACTTTATAATATTTGCCTAGCCTATAACCTAATCTATAACTATATCCTACGGCTCTATAATTATAGCGCTTTATAGCTATATTACTAGGACTTCTACTTTATTACAAAATTCTATAGTTTTAAGAAAAGAGTCTTTTTTTCCTTTTAAGCAAATTTTACAATATAGGGATTATTTTCCCTATACTATCCTAGATCTTTTCTATCTTATAATTTAGATATCTTAACAACCTATTAGCGGGATTTATCTTTCCTAGGCGGTATATAATTTTAAAGTCATACTATAATAGTACCTCTGCCTATTTAGCTTATTAACCGCTTAACACCTTTATAGTTATAAAGTATTTTAGGTTGTTATAGTCTATAAGGACTTTAATAGGGTAATTACTTCCTATATAATAATATCGCTAATGCTTTATTGCTGTAACTATTATAAGTAGCTCCTAGTCGTATATTATATAACGCTATTTTATAAGGGTTATTTTCCTTAACTAAAACGCTATAAGATGCTATTTTCTGTCTTTTTATTAAGATATAATTGCCCCTAAGGCAAAGCCAGATATATCTATTTTAAGGTATATATATAGCTCCTAGTAGAAGTATATTAAAATAGGCGCTAATATAAATAAATCCTTTAACTAGTCTATAGCCTACTTAGTAGCTTCCCTAAATATAAAGGGTTCTAACTTCTTACTATTCTTAGATCCTTTTAGTAGATTAGTAATTAGGAGTATTACTTATAAATAGTAAATAATAAACGTTTAGTAGAAGTTTACTATGCCTAAGAAAACCTACACTTCTTTAAGTATTATAGGGTAGGGCTATTTCCTAATAGCGTCCACCTGACTTTTCTCTATTAATACTCTGTTAACACTAATAATAAAGCCTAGAAGATTAATACTAGTAGTATAAAATGTATACTTTTTTAGGTTTATATGGAGCTTATATTCCCGCAGTCTTTCTAGTATTATTTATACGTAGTATATATATACTTTATAGTTATTAAAGTAGATTATAATGTTATTAAGGTAGACTATATATATTATGTCTAATAGGCCTAAAATATTACTAATGCGTTAGTAAGCCCAAATGGCATTACTAGGTACTTAAAGTGGCCGTACTATATTTGGAACGCCGTTTTCTACTTATCGCCGGCCTTAATCCGGATTTAATAGTATATATCTTTTAGATCTAATTATATAAATATCTTTACGCCTAATAGCCTATTAATAAGCTCCCCTATTAAGGGTAATGGGTAGCAATTCTTTATAGTAATCTTATTTAGTGCTTAATAGTTAATATAGAGGTAAAGGGTCTTATCCTTCTTAGGTATAAATATAATTAGTACCCCTACTAGGCTTATAAAGGGCCAAATCTATCCTCTCTAAAGATTGTCCACTATATATTAATATAATACCGCTAGCTTATTTTCTAATAGGTTATATAGTGGTCTAAAAGGAGGTTATTTATCCCCTATATTTATCTTATACTTAACTAATATAGGGTTAAGTAAGGTTTATATAGCCTCTTTATTAAAAACATCCTTTAAGTCTATATATGTAACGGCGCTATCGTACATTACCTGCTAAATTCTGCCATATTCTGCCGACCTGCGATTGGCCCGCCTAAAGCTAGCGCCTTGGCGGCTTACCCTATATATTTGTTTACATTAGTCCTAGCGACCCCCTTTTCCTTCTCTTTAGCTTAGTATCTTCGTAATACAGCATTTGTTTAAGCTTTGGTTTAGAGGCATTTATTTAAGCCATAATATTATACTAAGCTCTCCCTACCTTACCTAGGAAGGCCTTAATAATATCCCACCCCAAAGAAACTTTATCTGCAACGATGCATTAACGCGCTATACTTAGATACTAAAATAACTCTATATTGCCTAGGAAGGCCTAGATAATATCTTACCTTATAAGCTAGATAGGACTAGACCTATACCCCTAGAATTAAAACTAAAGTATATAATACTAACGAACCTTAGGAAGCTAATAATAGCACCTAAAGTAAGCTTATCTAAGAGAGCTGCCTCTACCTAAGAGGAACCTAAGATCCAATTAGGATTAGAAATTAAAGACAATAATAACGTTATAGACGTACGCGAGCAGATTTGCGCCCTTGTAGCTAGCTAGAAAGCTAATTGTCTTAAAGCAAGAAATATATAAGAGACCCTATAAGAGATCCTAGAAAGCCTTACAGCCCTATAAAATAGCCTAGCTTCCCCTTCTTAAAGCCCTAGCTAACCTGTTTACTCTACTAAATATAATATACTAGGGAGTACGGATATAATAATGAAGTAATTAAAGTCCATTAAGCTCTCTAACCCCCTACTACTATCTAATAGGATAGACCCTACCTTTAAGAATTAGAGGATTTAAGTATAAGGAAAGCTCCGCGTTAATTATAACTATTTCCTTTCTAAAGAAGCTAAAATGCTCTACCTCTTTAGTTAAACTACTAAGGACGCCTAACGGCACCTTTAAGCTAAGTTTAAGGACAACTCCCCTATCTAATTTATATCTGTTAATAAGATAATATAGCATTTAGCGGCTATTTATGTTAACCTAAACAAAGTATAGGATGCCTGTTATAACTATAATCGCCTAATAATAAAACTAAACTAAACCCTTTGCTAAATTCTAGACTTAATTCCTATACCTTATAGGAGAAGGATAGGTTCCCCTTAAGAACTACTAATTAGACCTATATAATAAGCTAATAATCTAGCTATAAGAAAAGATTGCTATAACCTTAGATAACCTACTAACCTACGAAAAACTCATAGCTTATTACCTATTATTAGACTTAGAATTAAAGCGGATTAACGCCCGCCCTAATTAGTAGAAGTAATTCTATAATAATTGGAACTTACTAGCTATACCTATAGAAGCTAGAGTAGGAAGATAAGTTACAACTACTCTTATACTAAAGGCGGTTATAACTATATATTAATAAGCCTCGCCTAACTAGTTATATACTACGCTATTAACTAGTATTTGCCGTAATACTCTAATTAACCCTACTTTAGCTATATACTTTAACTGCAATAAATAGGGTTACTTTGCCTTATCCTGCCTAGAGCTAAAGGATATAGGCAATATTAAGGAGATAGAGGAAGGAGAAACGTCCGATAAGTTAGGAAAAGAAGAACCCTAGGGAAAGACTCCCCCCTAGGGTACCCTATCGATCTTAAAGAGATTAATCTTAGTTAGTTAATAGGTGGAAAGTATTTTATAGTTTTATGTATAGTATCTTAAAATAGATATAGAGTTAATATAACCGCCCTTATTAATACTAAAGTAAATAGCTTCGCCTTTATAAATACTGCTTATATAAATAATGTTGCTAAGTTTTTAAATATAGAAGCCTATCTAGGTAAAAGGCTATAACGGCTAAGCTAGTTAGCCCATTACCTACGTCTTAAAGTTATATATCGCTCTTAACAGACGACGCTAATATAGTATCCCCTTTTATATCCTAGACCTAGGGTCCTATAATATAATCCTTAGATAAAAATAGATGTCCTATTTTAATATTTAGTTAAATATACAAAAAAGACGTTTTATTTAGCTAGAGGATAGACTAAGGTTGCCCTTTTTTGTTAGGGAGATCTAAACTAACCGTAAGATACTAGCCGTAAGGGCTAACCCTACCTACTAGTAGGATGTCCGGGCCCGTAACCTAGCCTTTACCTAAGAAGACGCCTGCCGTAAAGCTAGAAAGAACTCTATATTAATAAAGATACTCTCCTAAAACACTATATTTAAAGAGGACTTTATATATAGAAGCGGGATAGATAGTAACGTAGATAATATCTAAATTGTATAGATTTAACCGGTATGGAAAAGAACGTATTAATAGAATATAAGGGATAACCTCTAAAAGATATAATAGGAGCTAAAAGGAGTAATAATAACGCTAGTACCTTAGAAGTCCCTAAAGTCATATACGCCTCTATTGTTAGGTAACCCCCCTACTATAAATATCGCCGTAATTAGCGCTGTAGCGTTCCACTTTAATATATACTAAAAGGATAATAAGGTCTTTATAATAAGCCTATATAAGATTAACTAAATTATTAATAATAGAGAGGAAAGGCTAGCTAAGGGAACTAATAAGGAACTAGTTAAACACTTTCTTCCTACTATTTATATAGACTATAAGGATACATTCTTAAAGGCGGCCTTAGATAAGTTACCCCCCTACTAGATATACGATTATAAGATTTAATTAAAAGCTAATAACTCGCTAGGCTATAGCTCCCTTTACTATTAATTAATGGATAAGCTAAAAGTAATAAAGTAGTACTTAATTAATAACCTGGATAAAGGGTTTATTAAGCTAAGTTAAGCCCCTTTTACTTCCCCTATCCTATTTGTAAAAAAGCCTAATAAAGGCCTTTGTTTTTGTATTAACTATTAAAAGCTAAATGCTATTACTTAAAAGGACCGGTATCCTATTTCTTTAATTAATAAGACCCTTATATGTCTAAGCTAGGTAAACATCTTTACTAAACTTAATATCCGCTAAGCTTTCTACTAAATTAGGATAGACCCTATATTTAAAGATTTAATAATATTCCGTACCTATTATAGTTTCTATAAATATAAAGTTCTTCCTTTTAGACTAATAAACGGACTAGCTATGTACTAAAGGTATATAAATAATGTTCTTTTTAATTACTTTAACAAATTCTGCATAGTATACCTAGATAATATTTTTATATACTTAGATAACAAACTTAAGTATTAAGTTTATGTTAAGAAGGTTCTAGAGAGACTACGGAATATAGGCTTATAAGTTAATATTAAGAAATGCGAGTTTAGGGTAAAACGTATAAAATACCTTGGGTTTATTGTAACTATAAAAGGAATTAAGGTTAACCCTAAGAAGGTAGAGGTAATCTATAACTAGAAGCCCCCTTATATAGTAAAAGGAATCCAATCCTTCCTTAGCTTTTATAACTTTTACTACTAATTTATCCATAACTATAGAATTATAGTAAAACCTCTTATATAACTAACTAGGAAGGATACGCCTTTTATCTTTAATAATAGCTGTATAAAAGCCTTTAAAGAGATAAAGGATTAGCTTATCTCTTTCTTAACCCTTTATTACTATAACCTAGACCTTAAATTAATGCTAGAAACGAACGCCTCTAATAGGGTTATAGCGGGAATCCTATTATAGTTATATCTAGACGGCGAATAGTACCCTATAGCTTTCTTCTTAAAGATAATAGACCCGGCTAAGTATAACTATAAAGTATATAATAAAGAAATGCTAGCTATTATTTAATTACTCTCCTAATGGCGTATAGAGCTTAAAGGTATAAACTCCCGGATTAAGATATATATAGATTATAAAGCCCTAGAGTACTTTATAACTATAAAGTAGCTTACTAAATAATAAGCCTAGTAGGCTAAAATACTCTTCTAATTCTTCTTTATAATTATATATCGTTCTAGTAAGTAAAACTTTAAGGCTAATACCTTAACCTAAAGAGAATAAGATATAGGACCTTAGGATAAGCTAAAGACCTAATATTAGACACACGCCCTCCTTTATCTAGAATAGCTTAACCTATAGATCTTTAAGGAGCTAGACTTTTAGTAAAACGAGCTAGCACTAATAAAAGAGTCCTTAGATAAGCTAATAGGGCTAATTAACTGCCTTTTAACTATAAACCGTATAGCTAATACCCTAAGGGCCCTTCGCGAATAAGCCGTAAAAGGAAACCTAATTTTAAGATAGAGGAAGGATTACTCCTATACTAGGAGCGGCTTATAGTCCCTAACGTTAATAATTTATAGTCTAAACTAATCCGTAAAGCTTATTGCTAAGTCTCTACGGTATACCCTAGTAAAAACAAAACCTATAAAATTATTAACTGCCGTTACTACTAGCCGAGAATAGTTATAAATATTAATTAATATATATAAAACTGTAAAGACTACTAAAGAGCTATAATCGTACGGGATAAGACCCTAAGATTACTTAAGCCACTCCTAATATTAAAGCGCCCTTAGTAGTATATCTTTATAGACTTTTATAAACTACCTAGGGACCATAACGGATATAATATTATTCATACTAACTTAATAGCACGAGTGAGTCAGATTCAGGGGCACGAAATACGTGTAGTATTGTATGCTCTTTTGGATGATGGTAACTGTCGATTATATAAAGCAGACTACGTAGTCTATATACTAATGCGCCTCCCCCCTAATTAGTTAGTGCTTTAGAAGTGTACCAGACGCGTAAGCGGGTGGTTGGTGCACCAAACGCGTAAACGCGTACTCGGTGTACCGAACGCGTAAGCACGCGGTTAGTACGACAGGTGCTGTAATTATACACTAGCGGTACTTGGAAAATAAAACCACTTATATATAGCCTCCGTAATTGTCTTAATAGAACTATAAAACACATAAGAAAATACATAGAAAATCCCTCCTAAGGTGCCTTCTGGGTTGCCTTCCAAATAGTGCTCTAAGCTGGCCGTAAGTCCTGCTTACGGTCCGTAAAATAAACTATACGGCCTTCCGACGGGCCGTAGCTGAACCGTAAATGCTCCGTTAGTCTCGCTCTACCCATTCTATAACCTTTAGGTTAAGCTTATTTATATTAATTAGGGTTTTAAGAGCTTAATACGGCTTTGCCTTAGTTATGGCGTCTACTAGGTTATCTCTACTACTAATCTATTTGACCTCTATAATCTTACGTCGTTTATAGGCCTAATGTAATCATATTAGGTCGACTATAAGCCTCTTCTCTTATGTTGTACCTAGTTTAACTAGGCAGTTATAAAGGGACTTTAAATCGGTATATAAAACCAAAGGTAACTGCTCTAGTTGTAGAATCTTCTAAACCGTTAATTTAATTGCGGCTGCTATATTAAATCCATAAGCTAGTGTATATAGTTTAGAAGCTAGTATACTATAGGTTACTTATTTACACTTAATTAAAGACTAGTATAGTATATTTGCGTCCTAATTGCGGTTTATAAGTACAATTACAAAGCCAATTTATAATAATAGGTCTTTATTATTAGCAAAGGAGGCGTCCGTAAATGCTAGTAAGTTAAGGGAACTTAGGTCTAGTGATACGAAAGTAAGTCCCCTTACTACATTATCAATTTACCACTAAATGCGCTTATTAAGCTACTTAATATTTTCTTCTTATAGATCTACTGCCTGGGCCGTAAAGGACAAGTTATAGGCAGATTTAGGTTGGTAGACTATGGCAATATAGGCGCCTCTTATACGCTATGCAGCGTATTAGTCCTTTATATTTACGGTCTTATAGGTCTCTCCGTGGGAACTAGTAAGGTCCGTAGGCTTTACTATAATAAGCTTTAGGTTTTAAGCTTAGCGTTCCTAAGTTAGCTAGATTAAGTTACCCTTTTATATAATTAAGCCTCCGTTAAACTTAATTAGAGTCTACTTAGTTAACTACTCTTGCGGCTTTGCTAGGAACTTAGCTTCTTACAGTTTAGAGTCTTTAGCGTCTGTAAATATCCGGTCTACTAAGAAGAGGGTATTGTCTGTTTGGAGTCCAATAATACTAAGGCCGTTTAATAAGCTGTATAGGAGGTAGGGGTTATAGGTCAACTGTTTTATTTTAAGTTTGCTAATATAATGCTGGTAATATATCTTAAACCAATGGTTTCTAGCTTCTAGTACTTCGTAAAGGGGTTTTACGACCTATAAAATTATTCCTAGTTATAGGTTAAGCTCGCGGGGTAGTCGTATAAAGATGTCTCTACTTAGGTAGGTGTTAGACTGTATATATACTTATGAGATATCCCGTAAGTAGAGGGCTACGGGTTTAGTTTACTGTAGTCTAGGCGTAAGTGTAAGTATAATTTGTTAACTAACTTGTTAAATTATAGGCGATTGTGTAAGAACTAGGTCCTTTTCTTGGTCGTTATAGGCTTATATAATAAGCCTTAATTTTTTAAAAGCTTTATTAGTACCCGGGTGCTTAATTTCGTTAATAAAGTGTGAGTTAAATATACGGACGCCTTATAGAACGTCTCTCTCTGTTACGGCCGTGAAAACACCCTTTTTAAGTAGTCTATTAATTTCCTTATGTTATAAGTCCATAAAAAGTGTTTCCTATACTAGAACTAATATATCCGTAGGCGGAGATTACCTTGCGGATATTCCTGCGGAGGTTAGGTGATTCTCTATTACGGGGTTCTTAGTTACGGGGTGCTTTTAGGGGCGTCCTTAACTACGCTTTATAGTAGGTTTAGTGGGTTTCTAGGGGACTTCTAGGGTAAGTAAAGGTGCTTTTAGTTTATTTGATTCGGCAGTCGCTTCTAGTTTATTTAGTTTGGCGGTTACTTCTAGTTTGTCTAGCTTGACGTTATAGGTAGTTTTGGGCTAAAAGTAGGGTTTTATGAACGTGCTTCTAAAGCTAGTTGGCCCGCTAGGAAGCTGTATATAGCACGTCTCGTTTTCTACGGCTAGTAGACAATAGGGTCTATTCTAACTGTCGCTTTTACGCTATATAAGGACTTTAGAGTTAAGCGGGAGGTTGTATACTAAGGTTGTATTAGGTCCGTTGCGGTAGTGTAGGGCGTTATTAATAGTTTATTTAGCCCGTAATTTAACTATTTCGGCTATTGCCTTCCGTATTATAGCTGTTTGTTCCGTAATAGATAGGGTAGGAGGGCCTAGATTACTTATCCTTAGGTAGGCTCCGTAAACTAAGAGGGTAGATACTAGTCTGTTAGGGCTAGTGGTATTATTAATGGCTTTTACGGCCATCTATAGAGCCAGTTCCTTTTAGATATCCTTATATTCGTCCGTAATAATCTAGTAAGCTCTCCGTAAGGCTAGGTAAGCTCGCTTAATAAGTCTAACGGACTAATATACCTCAACTGGGACAGCTTTTATTAATATAGCTATGGCTATAGTATACTGCTAGAATTCCTTGCTAATAAAGTTCCTACTAGCGTTATAGGTAATATACTTAGGGGGTCTAACATATATGTTAATCTAGCAGGTCCGTAAAATATCCTAAGTATATTTTACGGATATATTTTGCAGCCAACGGGCGGCTTAATAGCGGGTTGCCTCGTCAATTATGTGTAATACTGGGCTACTGTTAATGTATATAATATCTACGTATACTAAGTGGTTAAAATTAAGGTCTTTATAAAGAGTGAACTTAAATCGGCCTAGGGAACGTCCGTATTTCTAGCAGAAGGAGCAGTATTTAGTTAGGTGGTTAACTGCCTTCCTATTAACGTCGTTATGTCTAGAGCGTTTAAGGACTCTATATAGTTTTTCAGCTAATAGATGGCCGAAACGGCGGTACAGGCGGTAGATTTCCGTACTGGTAAGGTAGCACGGGTTATAGTCAAAAGATTCCTAAATATAGGTCCGTAAAGTCTCTCCCTATATAAGGAACGGGTGTCTAAATTATCGTGTAATTAGTAAGGTAATATACTTACTTCCTAGGGTAGTTATAGGGCCAATTAGGGTGTCCGTGACGTTATTATAGTATACCTATAACCTATCTATATCTATAAGATAGAGTAGGAAGGGGGTGTCCGCTTTTACCACATAGAAGTTAACTAGGCTAATTAGAGTCTTAACTTTAACTAATCTAATTAATACGGTTGAGCTAATGCCGAACTAGACGTTTACAGCCCCAGTTTGCGTAATATCGATGTCCGTATTATTATCTGTAGTGGTCTTATATACGAGGTATTGTCTATAGCCTGCGGTAGACTTCTTAGAGGCACCTATATTAATTATAACACCGTAGAATTCCTTGGGGGTATAGCGTTCTATAGTAATATATATAAATAGGTCCTGTTCGTGGTCCGTAACGTCTATAATAGGGGTACTTATAGAATGGTTTTTGGGCGCAACTAAGTGTATAAAGGAACAGTCGGCTAATATGGTTATAATATTAAAGGCTTAGCTATCCGTAAAAGGTCTAAAAGTAGTTAGGAATGTCTCTGAGGTTTCTTATTCCTAAACGTCTAAGTTAAAGTTAATTATAAGGGCTTCTATTAACTTATTAGGGGGCTCTTCTACTTCCTCTCCTTTGTATTCCAAAATGAACTAGTTAATACGGCTATTAAGTCTCTTCCTAGACTTGCTACGTTCTTCCTAGGTATGCCTTATAGACCAATATCCTTCCTTACCACACACGAAGCACTTCTGGCTAGTTTATCTACGGGGGTATATTTTTGTACGGGAGTTACTATAGGGGTTATGGGTAGGGCTTAGTCGGTATAGGTGCTGCTAGTAGTAGCGGCGGTCCGTAAAGTAGACGTTTAAGTCTATTTGTGGATATTAAATATCCGTAATAAAGGCTTAAGTGCTGTCTGGTAGGTTTAAGACTTTATATATTATAATAGAGGAGCGTAAATTATTAATGAGGCCAGCTAAGGTATCTATAAGCTTATAGTAGGCGTACTTATAGGGCTCTACTTCCTAGCAGGCCGTAATAAGTTTATTGTATAGGAAGTTATCTATTTAAAGCTTAGCGTTAAGGCCGTGCTATAGGTGCCGGAGGTCTTTAATAAGAATTTATAGGCACTCTATAGTCGATTTTTTAGTATTCTTGTCGATTACGGTCCGTAGCTTAGTCGTATTCTATTAGGTAAGAATATTACGCTTATATTCCGGTCCTTTAAAGTAGTTATGGGTAGCTTTGTATAGCTTATTAAAGGGAACACTAAGGGGGTTACTTTTAAGGTTAGTGTAGTAGTGGTTAAGTGCTAGGCCGCGCAGTATAGTAGAGTAGGCTTGGCTAAACTCTTATTTAGGAATATTAGCCTTTTAGCAAAGGTCCGTAAAGATAGTCAGTTTAAAGTCAAAATTATCATTTTTACTGCTGTACTTAGATTTGTTAGTATAGAGCTTGGCTAGGTTAGCTAGTTCCTTACTATAGGTCTTTACTTAGGTGCGTTACGGATCTATAACTTATAGATCTATAGCTTGCGGATATATAGCTTACGGATATATAGTTTACGGATATATAGCTTGCAGATCTATAACTTAGGCAGATTATGGATCTATAGCTTTAGTAACAGAAGGGTTTTAGTCCGTATTTTAGTTTACGGGGGTATTATGGTCCGTAACTTGGGTACTAGGTGTACTTTAGCCCGTAAGATTAATTCTAAAATCGCTTAGGTTTATAGGACGAATTTAGTTAAGTAGGTTAGGTATAAGGCTAGTAATACCATTAAGTTTAGGAGAAGTAGAGAGATTATTAGTGGCTTTAACCTAGTCTAGGATTTTCTCTTTAGTCCATTCCGTTTGGTCCTCCTTCTATATTATATTGTATAAGGACTATATAATAGTAACTTGTTTATCTTTTTTAACCTATATACCTTAATAACGTAAAAGGGTTTGTAGGTTATAGATAGCAGTAGGGTTATAAGTCTTAAGAATAGCTTCCATAAAGTCCGCAAAGTCTTCCTTATATTACTCCTATAGGTCGTTGTTTAGAAGCTTATAGTGTCCGTATTTAAGGATTTTAAAATTAATATAGTCGTTAACGTCGTCCGTAGATGTGAGGTTGACTCCTTAGCTCCACTTCTTTTAACCTTCGCTAATTTGCTTGCTTATATCTGCCATATTGTATAGCGTTGTATGTCTATATAAGCTATAGCGGGTCGTAGTAGCTTATAGCGGGTGGAGGAGGTCTTATAACGGTCTATAAAATCGATTAATGGGTCCGTAATAGTTTAAGGGGTCTTATAGTAGTCCGTAAAGGCGATTAACGGGTCCGTAGCGGTTTATAGAAGGGTAAAAGGTTTCCGTAAGGTCCGAAGAGGTTTAAGGTTCGAGGGGGTTAAGGATAGGGGGTTCCGTAAAGGTCTATATTCGCGTCTATAACTTCCGGTAAACCGTACTAAGACTTAAATAAGTATACAGAGTTAGTGATAGTCTGTAATCCCCGACTTCCGACCTTCTAGCAGGTCGTACTAGGAGTCTGAACGGGTGGTCGCTGTCATATATATCGCTTAGGGGGAGGTGTTAAGTAATTGCTGATCTGTGCGCGCTTACTGATTAGTGTTCGTACTAACTTAATAGCATAAGTAAGTCAGATCCAGGGGCACGAAATACGTGTAGTATCGTATGCTCTTTTAGATGATGGTGACTGTCGATTATATAAAGCAGACTACGTAGTCTATATACTGATGCGCCTCCCCCCTAATTAGTTAGTGCTTTAGAAGTGCACCAGACGCGTAAGCGGGTGGTTGGTGCACCAAACGCGTAAACGCGTACTCGGCGTACCGAACGCG